>Ga0310811_10000993_pt1 | contig 36321 bp, 19 predicted proteins | sample YCmetagenome_FD_207642 | JGI IMG/M metagenome (GOLD analysis project Ga0310811, IMG submission 207642) | Soil microbial communities from experimental microcosm in Duke University, North Carolina, United States - YC | ecosystem: Engineered > Artificial ecosystem > Soil microcosm > Unclassified ... | reverse complement strand
CCACCCTAGCTTGCTATTACCGGAGTCATTGTCACTCACTGACTCATTCACTTACAGCTGTTACTCCTCCCTAGCTTCGCTACTCACAGCTGTGAGGGAGAAGCTGTGAGTGCTTTGCAGAGTGTGATTTAGTCCAATGGAGCGATTGTCACTCGCTAGCAGCCTTATGGCAGGGAGAGTGATAAGCAAACCCTAATTTATTTTTTTTTGGTTTCAGCGCTCCAATGGAGGGGGGGGGGTTTCAAGTAATTTTAAAAGAATAGGTTTAGTTTCAACTAATTTATCTTCTTTATCATAAACTAATTCTCTCTTTGAATTAGTAACCTGTAATGTATAGATCTGCTCTAATTTTTGAAATATTAGCTTGATTTATATTTTTGCTAAACCCCCCCCCCCTAAGGGCTGGAGCAACCACTTATTTTGTTTATGCCTACTTGCTTTGCAATAAGGAGTTATGATCCTTATTAAGTTAAAATAGACAATGTGTCTAAAGTAATTTTATTGATTCTATTTGCTTATTTTGTTAATCCCCTAATCTTAAGAATTTATCTCAGTAGGACTCTCCTCCCCGCTGGGACGGAGTTACAGTAACTAACAGTCACGGTCTCCGTAGGAGTTAGGCAGTCTCCACCCCGCTCCCTCTGAAAAGCACTCACTCCTCCCCGCTATCACAGCTATCACAGCTGTGAGTGAGGGAGGAGTAGGAATCACTGCTTTGCAGTAGGAGTGATAGCTGTAACTGTGAGGACAGCCTTACTTTCACAGTCATAGTTGTGATTTAGTCCAGCTCCTGCTGCTACAGCTTTTCTAGCTCCTAGCTCCGCAAGTAGGGAGGAGCAACCCATAGGGGCAGTAGCAGGGAGAATGACAGCGGGGACCACTACCCTCTCCATTGGAGTCACAGTCTCCTCCGCAGGACAGCCCTTTGTATAGAAGGGTTAACCTAGCTTCGCAAGGAGAAGCAAGCGCAACACGCAACACGCAAGCGCAAGCGCAAGTGCAACTCGCACCGCAAGAAGGAGGGTAGCTTCGCTAGGAAATTTGTTAGAGTGGTTTATTAAGTTCGTCTTGAAAACGAAACCTGGTTAATTACCAGGCGGAGGTTCGAATCCTCCAATTTCCGTATTCCTTATTAGGTCAAAATCTAATTAATATTACCTTTGATTAGTAAATATTATTAGATAACCCCCCCCCCTCCGTTATATACTATCTTCCTTATTGGACTCTGCTTGACTGACCTTACCCCCCCCCTTAGACTAGGCCTGCTTAAAGCAGCTTACTGCGGAGAAAAAATCCTCTAGCTTATAGCTGCCTCCTTCGGACTTATGCAATAATTGGTTGCTATGCAAACAGGTATAGCTTATAGTAGCTTAATTGCCCCAAATTTTAGGGGTGCTAGCTATTCTGCTAGACCTCAGCGCTCGCGCTAGCAGGGGGGGCTAGTAAAGCAGGGGGCTAGCGAAGGACTGCAACACCACCACCCAGTAGTAAGCTAGAGTAGGTGGCTTATTGATATGCGAAGCTATCACTCCTACGGAGTGAGAGGTGCAGGAGTAGCTTTAAAACAACAGGACTGCTTTACAGTAAAGCTCTAGCCCCACCTACTACGGACAGAGGGTTGCTCCTTCTTGCGTTTGCGGTGCATAGCTAGCAAGGATAATTAGTCCTTATTGCTGTGTGTCTTAGTCCTTGCGAAGCTAGGAGGACTATATAATAGAAAGTTTTGACTCCTTATAGCTAAGCTACACCCCTCCCTGCTTGCGCGGTGCGCTTGCGCTAGCGCGGGTGGGAAGCGAAACTACCCCTATCACACCTGTTAAGCAGTGACTGCTTAACAGGTGTGATAAGGGGGGGGGGGGGCAAAATAATGAAGGTTGCGCCTAAGTCCTTAGGAGGGGGGGGTATGCGAACCTAGGCAGTGGTAGCACCTCCCTACTTGCGGAGCTAGGAGCAAGTTCCAATTATCAAAAACTTTTTTATTTCTAATTTAAATTATTTATTTAAAATTAAAAAAAAGAAAAAAAAACCTGTCTCCTGCTATTACTTGCAGTGCAAAGAATGCGCAGCACCCTCCGTTCCAAAGGTGTTTGCTACAATTATAAGGGTCTAGACTCTAATAATTTCCCTCACTCCTCCCTCTCCCCTCCTTGCTTGCTAGGGAGGGACAGCTGGGGTAGCTTCTCTCCTCTCCACCCCGCTGGTGGAGTCACTGCTGTCACTCTCCCCTCCTTGCTTGCTAGGGAGGGACAGCCTTACTTTTATTGAGGGAGCCCTGCTCCTGCTGCCCCTACTATACAGAGGGCAGTCCTGCGGAGAGCTAATAATGAAAAAAAAATAGATAAAAAAAAAATAAAAATATTCCCCACTTGCTCAGCAGGAGCTAGCCCTTTTTGTATTCTTAATACCTACCCTCCTAAGAGCGAAGCAACTTAGCGCTAGTGAAAAGCAGGGGCTATAGTAGAAGGGTAGCTCATGTGGAGTTAGGGGGGGGGGGTTGAGGTCTGCTTTACCTTCTGCCTTTTATGCAAAAAAGGGGGGGGGGACTTATTGGTAATCGAAGCTATCCTTATTTGCTCTCTCCTAGCTTCGCAAGGAGAAGCAACCACCACTACCACCATAGAGCGGTGCTAGTTGCGCTGGTTGGGTTCTGCTCCTCCCTCCTTGCTTGCTAGGAGCAGGACTAAAGCACACTGCAAAGCACAGCTGGTACAGCTGTGAGTGTGACTGTTATAGCTGTCCCTCCCTAGCAAGCAAGGAGGGGAGAGTGGGAGGAGCAAGCTAGGGGTAAGGTTGGCTCCTAGCTTAGCAAGGAGCAGCCCTTCCTATACAGAGGGGAGCTGTTGTAGCATTAAGACTACAACAGCTTAGGCAGGACCCGAAAATAAGGAGTAGCTACACCGTATGTGCCTAAGCTGGGGGTAGCTCTCTTCCTCTCCCTCAGAGTAACAGCTGTCTCCGAAGGAGTCACAGCTGTGAGTGAGAGTGAGGGAGAGCTGTGTTAGCTGTCCCAGTCACAGCTGTCCCTCCCTACGGAGGGGAGGGGGGGGGGGGGAGAGGGTTCAGCAAATAAGGATAGAAATAAAAATAGCATTTATTAAATGTAACAAAAATGATTAGTTACTTTGTAACAATAAAAGAAATGAATATCTCTATATTATTATTTATAATAGGAATATTAGGATTCGTATTAAATAGGAAAAATATTATATTAATGATAATAGCTATAGAAATTATGTTATTATCTGTAACACTATTAGTTTTAATAATGTCTTATAATTTTGATGATAATATAGGTCAAATTTTTAGTATATATATTTTATCTATAGCTGGTGCGGAATCTGTAATAGGTTTAAGTATATTAGTAGCATATTATAGATTAAGAGGGACTATATCTTTACATAATTAATGTACTTATCCATAATAATCTTACCATTATTAAGTTCATTAGTTAGTGGATTTCTAGGAAGAAAAGTAGGAATAACAGGAACTCAAATAATAACATGTGGGAGTTTAATTGTTACATCTGTTTTGATAACAATAGCCTTTTATGAAGTAGGAATATGTGGGTCTCCTGTAAATATAGAAATAGTAAATTGGATAGATATAGAAATATTAAATATATCATGGTCTTTTTATTTTGATCAAATAACGGTATCCTTAGGATTAGCTGTAATATACTGTTCCACTTTAATACATATTTATAGTGTAGATTATTTATCTACAGATCCTCACATTCAAAGATTTTTTGCTTATTTATCTGCATTTACTGCAGGAATGTTAGTTTTAATCTGCGGTGGTAATTTTTTAGTAATGTTTGTAGGTTGGGAATCAATAGGAGTTGCTTCATATTTATTAATTAATTATTATTTTACTAGAATACAAGCCAATAAAGCAGCAATATTAGCATTTACAATGAATAGAGGTGGTGATATGTTAATGAGTATAGGATTCTTTGCAATATTTTCTATTTTTGGTTCATTAAGTTATTCTGAAATTTTTAGTTTGGTACCTTTTATTAATGAAACTACTATTACTATAATATCACTTTTTTTATTAGGTGGTGCTTTAGCAAAAAGTGCTAATATTCCTTTACATTCTTGGTTACCTGGTAGTATGGAGGCTTTAAATGTTGTTAAACAATTATATATTTTCTCCAAAGGATAGCTCCTTTTTATTCCTGTTTCTTTTATATTTATAACAATTCTTAGGATCCCCTCTCCCCTCCCAGCTTTTACAGTCACAGTTCTCACTCCACCCCTCTCCATTGGAGTCACAGCTGTGATAGCTGTCCCTCCCTACGGAGGGGAGAGGGAAGGAGTGATTCCTACACCTCCCTCACAGCTGTGATAGCGGGGAGGAGTGAGTCCAATTCCTTCTTGCTTGCTAGGGACACTCTGCTTTGCAGAAGGAGTTACAGCTGTCCCTCCCCTACGGGAAAAGCACAGCTGTAACAGCTGTGAGTGCTTTGCAGGGGAGAGTGAGTGATAGCGGGGTGGAGTGCAAAGCAGGGGCTAACCACATATCCTTAATGATTTTTTATATAAATTAGGTTTATAATTGATTTCGCATAACCCCCTCCCCTTTTCAGCCTAAATTAAAATTTAGGCGGGACTTTTAAACAATTAGTTTTTTTAGGGAAGTAGGGGCCTCCTTAAACTTCACTATATGCTGGAACACCCTAAAGCTTTAAATACTTATCATAATTTTTAAATTAGGGAAGTGACAATTTTAAAGATAATACAATGGACAATCAGCAGGAAATCTAAAACTATATAAATTATAGTTTACTGGCTCCTCAGAGACTACACGTGAAGCTACATTCCTCCCCGCTACCCCCTCTGTCCAGCGCAAGCGCTCCTCCGTAGGGAGGAGGTGGGGTTACAGCTTCTCCCTGCTAAGCAAGGGGAGTTGCGAAGCTATCACAGTGACAGCTGTCCCTCCCCTACGGGAAAAGCACAGCTGTCACTCACAGCTGTTACTCCAATGGAGAGGGAGGGGAGAGTGAGAGGTGTAGATGATATAGTCCGAACAATAGAGAAATTTATTGTTAAAATAGCCTACACCAGTTAGTGCTTTATTACATGCTGCTACACTAGTTACAGCGGGAATATATTTATTAATAAGAGTTTCGCCAATTTTAGAATATAGTAGCACAGCTTTATTAGTTATAACTATTATAGGTTCAACTACTGCATTTATAGCAGCAACTAGTGGTCTTTTAGCTAATGATTTAAAAAGAATTATTGCATTTAGTACTATTTCTCAATTAGGTTATATGATGATGGCTATTGGATTAAGTCAATACAATGTAGCTCTAATGCATACAGTAAACCACGCTTTCTTTAAAGCTTTATTATTTTTAGGAGCTGGAGCTGTAATTCATTCTTTTGCTGATCAGCAAGATGTTAGAAAAATGGGTGGATTAATAAAATTCTTACCATTTACTTACTCTGTAATGTTAACAGGATCTTTAAGTTTATTAGCTACTCCTTATTTAACAGGATTCTACAGTAAAGATTTAATTTTAGAATTAGCTTTTGGTCAATATAATTTTAGTGGTATTTATGCTTATATTTTAGGTTCTATAACTGCTGGTATTACTGCTTTTTATAGTTTTAGATTAATAAGTTTAGTATTTTTAACTACACCAAATGGAAATAAACAATCTTATATTAATTCTTACGCTACCCTTACTCACCCTTCCCTTGCGCTGCAACCCCTTCCCCTAGCGCAAGCAAGGAAATTGGAGTCCACCCCTCACAGCCACAGCTGTGACTCCTTCTGCAAAGCAGAGGGTGGATCCAACTCCTCTTTCGAATCCTTATCCAACACCAACACCTACTCCAACTCCTTCTCCTGCTACGCAGGAGTGAAAGAGGGGGATAAACTTAATTTAATTGTAAATTTTCCTTTATTATTCTTAGCATTATTTAGTATATTCTTTGGTTTTGTTTTCTCTGATTTATTTGTAGGAATGGGTAGTGATTTCTTCAAAAATTCTATTTTCATCCATCCTAAAAATATTTCTTTAATAGAAGCAGAATTTTCTCTGCAAAGCTCCCTTTCCACTCCGCTATTTCAGCTATCCCAGCTACCCAGCTGGGAGTCCTACTCCTTAGGAGAGAGAGGAGGGGGCTACAATATTTTATTTAAACTACTACCAGCCATTTTAAGTTTCACTGGTGCATTATCTGCGATTATTTTATATCATTTACCTTTCTTATTTTTAATTAATTGCCCTGCTTCGCAGAAGGACTCATATCACAGCTGTGTCCCTAGCTACAGCAACTCCATTGGAGGGAGAGGAGTTGCTGCGCAGGCTGTCTTTGCAGAGGGAGGGGCACCTCACACCGTAGGTTCCATTGGAGGAGCCGGATACGTAGGTGGTGTAGGAATAACAGCATCACAGCCCCCAGCGAATAAGGGAGAGGTTGTAGCTTCGCAAATACCCCTTATGGTTAGCACTTACAATAAAATAGGAAGAAATATTTATGCTTTCTTAAATGGTAAATATTATTTTGATATAATTTATAATCATTTTATTTTTCAAAGTGGTTTAAAATTAGGTTATAATATTTCTAAAGAAATTGATAGAGGTGCTATTGAATTATTAGGACCTTACGGTTTATCAAATTATTTTTATAATGCAGGAAAAAATCTAGCTAAATTAGATACTGGAGTTATTACTACTTATTCTTTATATATTACTATAGCTTTAATTTCTTTATTATTTATATTATTCTCTCCTGCGGAGCAATTAGCATTAGCTACTAATTATTTACAATCCCCTAGCGCTCCGTCCAACCCCTTATGCTTATCTTCCTCCCCGCTGTCACTCCCTACTGCTTTGCTTGGAGGAACCAATGGTGCAGTTGGATCCGAAGGAGGGGCAAACGAGGTAACTTATCCACAAAGCTTAGAGGAAATAAGATTATTTATTATTTATATTACCTCAGCTTTAATAGTTATTACAGAGAAACCCTCTGCCTAGGTTCGCTATCCTATTAGTCATTAGAGGGTTGCTGCGCTAGGCCCTCACTCTCCTCCCGCTACCCCAGCTTCCACAGCTGTCCCAGTCACAGCTGTCCCTCCCTACGGAGGGGAGAGGGTGAGGGAGGGAGGAGTAGTAGTAGTAGTTGGAGTAGGACTGCATTGTTAGTTACTCTCCTTCCTTCGGACTAAGCAACCCTTAGGACAAAGCCCCCCCCCCCTTCCCTTCTTGCTTTGCTCCAGCTACTAGCTACGCAAGAAGGAGGAGCAGGAACCCCCCCCCCCCCTCCCCTAAGGCTAGCTATCCTGCGTTAGCGCTACTCCCCTCAATCTCACAGCTGGGACAGCTGTGACAGCTTTGACTGTGAGGGGTAGCTAAGTTGCTTTTTAAGAAAGAAGGTTGCTTAGTAAACAGTCGCTTGTGGTGGGTAGCTTAGGTAGCCTAGGGGGCCTCACTTATAAGTAGCAATCCTCCCAGTCACAGCTATCTCAGCTGTCCCAGCTACCCCTCTCTCTGCAAAGCAATCACTCACACAGCTGTGAGAGCTGTTACACCGTCCAGCGGGAGGAGAGGGACAGCCGTTACTTTGAGAGGGAGTCCTACTCCAATGGAGAGGGAGGTCCTTCTGCTTTTTCCAGCGTAGCTGGTCCAATGGAGGGCTACTTTATGCGCTAGTGTTCTATTGGGACATGTGAAAAAAGTATTCCTAGCTTCGCTACCGCTTCCCCCCCCCCTCCCTCACTCACTCCTACTTGCGTTTGCGGAGCATAGCTATCACAGCCGTGATACTTTGATAGTTGGGACAGCTGTTAGTAGCGAAGCTATCACTGCTTTGCAGTAGGAGTGAGTGGATTATAACTAAAAGAGTATTATATAGTTAAATATAAATTATATTTAAATTTAAGATAAATTATATTCTATTAAATTAATATGTTAGACGCTATTATAAATTTTAACAATTTTGTTATGTTAGCTGCGGCAAAATACATAGGAGCTGGGGTAGCTTGCTCAGGATTAATTGGAGCTGGTGCAGGAATAGGTACTGTATTTGGTTCTTTAATTTTAGCAGTTGCTAGAAATCCTCAATTAAAAGGACAATTATTCACTTATGCAATCTTAGGATTCGCGTTAGCTGAAGCAACTGGATTAGCGAATAGTCCAGTATAAATTGGGTGAATTGCAAGAAAAACTTATAATAATATAAGTCAATATGCAGCGAAGCTTAACTCAACATCATATAGTTAAATTATGTGTCCTGTTAATAAATAGGAGAGTTATGAACGTTCAACGACTAGAAGGTGAGTATATGTTAACAATAATCCTTCATAAGCGCCCAGCATTAAATAATATAGCTCTCCTCACTCTGCCTAAGCTGTTAGAGTAACACTCTCCACCCTATCACTCCGTAGGAGTGATAGCTATGCTCCGCAAACGCAAGTAGGAGTGAGTGAGGGAGAGTGAATCCTTGCAAAGCAAGGAGGGGGAAGGTACTATTTAATGGTGACATAGTCTAATCAACAGCGTGAGTTGTTGTAATAATTATAATTTGGAAAATTTATTTAAATATTGTCAAATTAGATTAAAAAAATATATTTGATAATAATTTAGAGTCTATAAATAAATATAATTTATTTGAAGACTATATTTTTATAAGTAGTAATAGTATGTTATTATTTTTACAGCTGCTTTAGCTGGTAATAAAAACTTAGGACTACTTCTTGCCCTTTAAATCAAAGAGAAATTATAAGGAAAGAAAATATTGAAAGGAATTTAGGTTTGCTATAACCGGAGTCACTCACTCCATCCCTCACTCACTCACAGCTGTGATAGCTGTGACTCCAATGGAGAGGGGAGGAGTGACACTCTGCTTGCGCTGCCCTCCAATGGACAGCTCCTTCCCTCTTTTCTGCTTCTCCCTGCGTAGCCCGAAGGAGGGAGGGAGAAGCTAGGTGCAGTATAGAAGGAAAAAACTGCTTCTCCCTCCTACTAGCCCCCACAGTCAAAGCTGTCACAGCTGTCACAGCTGTGAGAGTGAGGGGCTAGTAGCAAGGGACTAAGAAAAAGAAAAGGAATAAAAACTCCTTATAAAAGTAAATATATATTATTACTATAAAATAAATTAAATAATTTATAATGTATTCGCATTAATGATGGCATTCTTATTATTATATTCATAATAATATATTCAATTATTGTATAACTCCCCCTTACCTTGCTCCTAGCACCACAAGTAGGTGGACTATAATGAGCCCTAGCCTAGCTCAAACTCCTCTCACTCCGTAGGAGTGATAGCAAAGCAACCATCACCCAGCTGGGACAGCTGTCCCAGCTGGGACAGCTGTGCTTTACCCAGCTCCACCGTAGGGAGGAGTCCTTGCTTTGCTAGGAGAGAGTGCTTTTCCAGCGTAGCAGGGAGGCAACTTATAGCGGAGCCCACCAAAACAGAGGGGGAAAGCAATAGGGTGTGTATCTAAATTGGTATAGGGTTTAATTGTCAATTAAAATGTTCTTAGTTCGAATCTAAGCACGCCCGTATATTAAAATATAATTATTACAAAAATAAACCAAACATAATTATTGAAAAAAAAATGAATAATTTATTTATTTTTTCTCCATTAAGTCAATTTGAAGTAAGTAATTTAATAGGGGTTAATGCACCAATATTAGGTAATTTACATTTAAATTTAACAAATCTAAGTTTATATTCTATCTTTGTAGTTTTAACTATATTAGGCTTACATATATATGCAAATAATGATAATAAAATTATACCAAATAATTGGTCTATATCTTTTGAATCTTCTTTTCAAAGTTTAAATTCTATGGTTAGAGAACAAATAGGAGCTAATATGGAAATTTATTTTCCATTTATATATTCAATATTTTTTTATATTTTAATTGCTAATTTAATTTCAAATGTTCCTTATTCTTTTGCTGTAACAGCAAGTGGAGTAGTTTCTTTAGGGTTAAGTTTAACTATTTTTATTGGTGTAACTATCTTAGCTTTATCAATACATGGTATTAAATTTTTTTCTTTCTTTATACCTTCTGGAACTCCTTTAGCTTTAGTTCCTTTATTAGTTTTAATTGAATTAGTTTCATATTTAGCTAGAGCTGTTTCTTTAGGGGTTAGACTTTTTGCTAATATAACAGCAGGACATACACTATTAAAAATATTAAGTACTTACTTATTCAAATTATTCACAGGTAACTTGTTAATTGCTATATTAACTTTAATACCTTTTGCTATTTTCTTAGCATTAGTTGGATTAGAATTAGCAGTTTCTTTAATACAAGCTTTTGTGTTTACATTATTAGTTTGTTCTTATTTAAGAGATGCAATAGAATTACACTAACCCGCTTTTAGATTCACTCCCCTGCTAAGGTTGCTTATCTCCTTCTTGCCCACCTCCCACTCAATCACAGCCGTTACTATCACAGCTATCACACTCACGGCTCCTACAGCAAAGCAGTGTGAGAGTCACAGTCACAGTTCTCACTCCTCCCCTCTCCATTGGAGTCACAGCTATCACAGCTGTGAGTGAGTGAGGGATGGAGTGATTCCTCCCCGCTGGGAGGAGTGAGTCCAATTCCTTCTCCTTCTTGCTTGCTAGGGACAGCCTTACTGGCAGAGAGTCCTAGTGTCCCACCTTAACAGAGGGTTGCTGCGCTAGGTTGCTACGCACTCAACCCTAGCTTCGCTACACTCACGGTCTCCTCCCCCCCCCCCCCATAGGGACAGTACCCACAAAGTAACGGCTCTCCTGCTTGCGCTTGCATCTACTACACCTAGGAGTAGGTATTGGCTTCTGCTTATCCCTCCTAGCGGTGCAACTTCTGCTTATCCCTCCAATTGAGTAGCTGGTCCAATTCCTTCTCCTGCTACGCAGGAGGGATAAGCAGGGGGGGGGGGGTTGCAGCGCAAACTTTCTTCTTTCTTCGAAGTATAAGAATAGCTTTAAAGGATAAAAGATTTGGATCCAACTAATAATCCGTCTAGGTCATAGACTAACTCTCTCTTATTCTCTGTAACTCTTAAAGTGTAAACAGTTTTTAAGATACTAATTGTAGCCTGATCCATGCTTCTCAACCATTTAGTTTGATCGAACTTAAGAACTTCACCTCTAGTAAGTAATGGACTTAATGAATCTAAAGAAACACCCTCCAGCGTAGCAGTCACAGTCACAGTCACAGCTGTGAGTGAGAGCACCTTTCTTTAGACCTTTGATCTTTACTACTTTACTTCCATCATTATTTTCTAGTACATAGCATTTTGGACCTAAGAATAATGCTTTATCCCAAATTCCTTCTAACTGAAGCTTTCCTAGAATAGTATTCAATACAAAATCATCAGTCTCCCCGCTGGGACAGCTGTGTGAGGTCCATCGAAATAAAGACTATCCGTATCGGTGTAATATAAATTCAATCCATATCTTTTTAGAAAATCGGGATGTTTATACTTACTCATCTCTATTCTGGCTTAAGAAGTAACTGCTACAGCTATAGCTATATTTACATTTGTTAAGAAATCGCTTTGCCCAAGTTCATCCTCTAAAGATGGGAAGTCTTTATAATTTATAAGAATGTTATCTCCTAGTTCAATTACATTAAGAACATCTACTAGATCTTCACTAGTAAATTTCTTAAACTCTTTATTAGTGATAACCTCTGAATATCCACTTAACTCTCCCATACCAAATCTACCGTAAAGACTATTTAATAGTAACTTAGCGATAAGATTCATAGGATCAGTCTTAGGATATTCCAATCTCATTTTATAAAGATCCTCTACCCAGTTCTTGAATATATATCCCTCCTTCGGATCAAAAGAAAATCCCTTAATAATCTTGATTTTATAACCAAAATCTAAAGCATTCTTTAGCTCTTCACTAAAGAGCCAACCATTGAATTTTCCAACAGGGCTTACCGTTCTATTATTGTAATGAATTTGTAAGATTGGATACATTAAGCTATCTGGAGCAACTATTTCAGCGTAGAAGAAACCAAATAATTCACTTTCTTTTCTCAACTGTTGAACATGTTCTCCTATTTCTACATAAGTTGCACTTCCAATCGGATAAGCGTTATTTATCATAACACTTGGATATAAAGCATTAACATCATAAGCATAAATCTTATTTCTACTATCTAATAACTGAGGGATAAACATATCTGTACTTCCACCGGTGTATCCTTCTCTAATTGCTTTATAAATTTTACTTGTAGTTGGAATTATACCAATTTCTTTCTCTTTCATGTACTTGCTCCTAAAGATTGCAAACGCTAATGAAGGAATAGTTGGATACTTAGTAATATCAACTTTGAATTGTTTGAAAATAAAACTGCTGTCCCCGCTATCACAGCTGTCCCTCCCTACGGAGGGGAGAGGGAGAGTTAACAACTTTTCTTAGAAGGATACTATCGTTTAAACAATATTTGATTGCTCCATCCTTAAAGCTCCAAGGAACTGAAGAAAACTTTTTTGCTTCCTTTTCATAATCTTTTAACAATACTTTATCTTTTGGAAAAAAACCGTAAGAAGGAAATGGGCCTAGCTTCGCAAGTATCTAATATCGTTTAATAGATATGGAAAAATACCTTTTTGTACCTCCGGCTCTAATGGAACGAAACTTTTTCCAAGTTTCTCTAAAGATTGTAACATTAATAATAGTGAATCGTTAAGATCGAAACTTAATCCTGCTTTTTCCCTTTCCACCTCTCACTCTCCCTAGCTTCGCTACTCACTCACAGCTGTGATAGCTGTCCCTCCCTACGGAGGGGAGAGGGAGGGACAGCTGTCCCTCCCTAGCAAGCAAGGAGGGGAGACTGTGACTGAATTATCTTTCCATTTAGAACCTTAGCACTTATTTTATTTTTTAAATAAAAATTTATTAGATTGCGAAGCAATAGTGTATATATTTAAGCCTCGGTTGCTTAGTGGTCAAAGCGCTATTCTGAAGATATAGATATGGGAGTTCAATTCTCTCCCGAGGCAATAAAATTAATAAAAGGAGATATATAAATAAAAGAAAGATATATTACCCTATTTAATATTTACATAAGCCTCTATTTAGCTTAGGTTTGCTCTAACACCAGTCCTTGCTTTGCTAGGATCCACCTCCCCCTACCTTAGCGCAACTCCTAGTGCAAAGCAGTGTCCCTCTAACGAAGCTACCCTGCGTTGCTGCAAGCGCTACTAGCTCCGCTCTATGGAGGGTAGTTTAGAAGCCCCTCCCCTGCAACAGCTGTAGCTACAGCTACTGCTACTCCCTCCTGCGTAGCAGGAGAAGGAATTGGACCAGCTACTCAATTGGAGGGATAAGCAGAAGTTGCACCGCTAGGAGGGATAAGCAGAAGTTGCACCGCTCGCTAGAAGGTTGGAAGGAAGGAAGGTTGCTTAGCTAGGTTAGGTAGGTTAGGTAGGTTAGGTTGCTCCTCCCTCTCTCACTGCTGTGATAGTAACGGTCACAGTCTCCCCGCTGGGACAGCAGTGAGAGAGTGAGGGAGCGGGGAGGGCAATAAAATTAAAAAAAAGGCAGGAGTAGTTTTTGTTTTTAATAGGAAGCAGAACTCGAGTGGTGGAGTGTCCCCCTTTTAAGGGGAAAGTTTTGGTTCAACTCCAAATGTTTCCAATTCTTGAATTATAATTCTTCTCCTAGCTTTGCAAGGACTACCGAAAATAGGAGACCCTCCCTTCAACTAATCCACCGCTCTGAAGGAACCTTCAGCATAGCCCCTACTTCTTTCGGAGCTATTAGCAGTAGCGCTAAGGCAGGGAGGCAACAGCGCACCTAACGTAGAGCAAAAGAAAGTGCGTTAGCTAGTCGCACCGCATTAGGCAGGAGCTATCCTCCACCAAAGCCTACTTCGTACTTAGGCAGGGAGGTAGGTGTAACTCAAAATTTGGATTAAAATAGATCCTTAATATTTGAAAAGTTGCTTATACTATTAGGGTGGACCTTTCCCTTTTTCTTAAACTTTTTATCACCTAGAAGCTAGGTGCGCTACTGCCCCTTAGGGCAGACTGTGGCCGTGACTGTGAGAGCGGAGGGGGGGGGGCAATAGCAGGAGGAGTAGCGCACCACCTCGTTTACGCCTTTACTAAGGGGGCAGGCAGGCAATAGCAACTACTTTGGAGCCTTAGTAGCCCCTTCTATACAGCGTAACAGGGCAAGAAGGAGGGGGGGGGGTGCAACCTGCCCCTTTTTGCCCCACCTCAGGCAGGGGAGTATAAACGACTAACGGAGGAAATAAGAAAGCAGGTGAAATTAGTCTAAGTTAATATTAAGTAATAATATTTTTTTCGCAGTTTATTTTTATTAACTCCCCCTCTAAGTATTTGTATTCCATTTGAAGATTAAGTGCTAGCTTCGCTAGAAGGAGCTTCCATAAAAAGGTATTTAAATTGGAACAGAACCTAAAATTTAAAATAAACCTAAAAAGTAAATGGGACTAAATTTATTTTTGTATTTTGATATCATAAAAATAATGAAAAATTTATAAATTTAAATTTTTAAAATAGTGGTGGTCTAGCAGTAGTGGTTGCTCCGAAGAGCCCTACCTAAGCAGAAAGGGTTGGGGCTGCTCAGCATGAGACCCTCCTTAGGTGTTAGAGTTAGGTTAGGCAAGGTTGCCCCCCCCCCCTCTCCATAGGAGTCACTGCTGTGTCTTTCGCTAGCAGCTTCTGCTTCGCATTACCCTCTGTATAGTCCTCCCGCTACCCCTAGCTTCGCAGGGAGGGAGCAGTGCCCTCCCCGCTGGGTGGGGCTATGCACCTCCTCAAAGTTAGGCACTCCCTCCATTGGACCGCTATCACACTCTCCCTTGCTTCGCAGGGAAAAGCACTCTCCCTCACTCACTCACAGCTGTGATAGCTGTGACTGTGACTGGGACAGCTGTGAGGGGTCGGCTGTGTCCCTTGCTTCTACTAAGGGCTATGCAGAGAGGGATGGAGAGAGTGAGGGAAACGCAAGAAGGGGAGAGTGTCCCTGCTTTGCACTAACGCTTGCGCTGGAGGGGTGTTGTTTATTTCCCCTTCCTAGGTAGGGGTTATAGAAGGAGGGTTGCTCAAGTTGAGCCAGGAGGTGCTGACTAGTCTTAATCTATTACTGCAATTGTTATGCAGGATCCTCCCGCTCCCTCACAGCCGTTACTGTCACAGCTATCACAGCTGTGAGTGAGTAGCGAAGCTAGGGAGGAGTAGCAGGAGCAATAGCTATATCAATAGAAATAGCAAGAACAATAGCAATAGCTACCCTCCTGCTACTGCTTAGCAGGTTTGCAAAGCTAGGCAGGCAAATGTACCATAAAAGAGGATTAAATTGATCCTAGGTGTAACTCAGTTTGAGCCTTCCGTGAGTTACCGTTAGATGCACCACTTCCCCTTGCTTCCTGCTCCCTTTAAGGGTTAGCGTGGAGGGTTGTAACGTTCTCCTCCTTCTTGCGTAGCTAGTAGCAAGGGCTCCTTAAGTTCCAAAGTAGTTGCTTATGCTTACGGCAATAGCGGGGGGTGGAGACTTCTCTTAATTTAAACTATTTTTCAACTAAGATATTCCATTTTAGACTCCTAGCAAAGCAAGTAGCAGCAAGCGAGGAGTGCGTTTCAACCCTACCTTCTTTAAGGTGCCTAATCTAAACAAAACAAAAGAAATAAAAATATAAAATAAAAATAAATTAATTCAAGAGTGAGGTGATTCGAACACCTATCCTCGATTTTGGAGATCAACATATTAGCCAATTAATACTACACTCTTTATTTATTGACCCTAAGAATCGATGCTAGCACACTAAATTTGAAACTTAATTACGAACAAAGAGACTTGAACTCTTAAGGGTTTACACCCACTTCTTCTTAAGAGAAGATTGTTTACCAATTTCAACATGTTCGTTTTTTTTGTTATTACTTTATCTCTCCTCTTTCGAAGCTATCACTCCTACGGAGTGAGAGCACCTTCTTAAGATTCAACAGACAATTAGAATGGAGGCTAAATAAAATTGTTTTTTTTTCTAATAAATATATTTATATAAATATTATAATATATATTCTTCTTTTATTAAATTTTTAATTAATTTATGTTTTAAAATTTTTAAATTTATAAGAACTATTTGTAAATATATAAAAGAGAAGCTAATTTCAAATTGTATTTCCTAGCTGCGCAAGGATAATTAAGTTTAAATAAAATTTTATCTAATTCCTACCGCCTTAGTCCATGCGAAGCTAGGATCCAACTGCCCTAAGGCCCCAGCTGCTAAGTTGCTTCGCTCTTAGGAGGGGTAGCACCGCTTGAGCCCTCCTTGCGAAGCTAGGACTCCCTCCCCTTTTTAGCTAAGTTTACCTCCTTCAATTGTCCCCTCTTGCTGAGCTAGTCTTAGCGCTTATGCTTCTGCTTATGCTTCTCCTTATGCTTATGCTTCTCCTTCTGCTCCTTGCGAAGCTAGGTGCGCTACTGCCCTCCTAGGGTGGGCAGAGGGGTGGATAAGCTAGGTCTTTTTAGCAGCGAAGCTTATTAGCACCAAAGGTGAGCCCTAGGGACGAAGCGAGCCTTTTTTTTTATTAATGGTAGCTCCTCCCTACTTACTCCAACTTGCGTTTCCCTCCCCGCTCCCTGCAAAGCAGTGGGACTCAATAATTAACTCAAACTCACGGCTGTTAGTGAGTCCTACTCCTTCGGAGTGAGTGTGACTCTCTCCTTCTCTCTCCCTAGCTTCGCTACTCACAGCTGTCCCTCACAGCTGTGAGGGAGAGGAGAAGCAAGGGACACAGCCGTCCCTCTCCGAAGGAGTCACGGCTGTGAGTGAGTGCTTTGCAGTATGTGATAGCGGTCCAATGGAGGGAGTGCCTAACTTTGAGTAGCGAAGCTATCACTCCTACGGAGTGAGAGGAGCAGTAGCCCCACCTCCTAGGACAGAGGGGGTAGCGGGAGGACTATATTTAGGATTAGCGCTTAGGCAGGTAGGAGGGTAGTTACTCAAGTGGAGCCAGTGAAAAATCACTAAATAATTAATCCTAAATTAGTCCAAGTGTCCCTAGCTTCGCAACTAACTAACTCCCTCCTTTAACGGCTGTCTCCGAAGGAGTCACACTCACAGTAAAAGTAACAGCTCTCACTCCTACTGCAAAGCAGTGATTCCTCCCCGCTGGGAGGATTGAGTGCTTTGCAGGGTGAGTGCTACTCCTAAGGAGGGCAAGCTGTGACTCCTACGGAGAAAGCGGGGAGGGCAGAGTCTTGTTTTTACAAGAAGGAAACCAAATTAATAGTAAATTAAATAATATAAATTTAATAATAAAAAAAAAATAAAAACAAATACAATGGCTAAAATGAACCCTTCTTACTATTTGCTGAAGCTAGGGTCCAACAGCCCTGCAAAGCAGGGGCTGCTTAGCTGCAAAGAAGTAACCTGCAAATCAGGAGGAAACAATCTATTTAATTTAAAATCTTTTAATTCATTAAAAAAAGATCAAACAAATTTAAAATTATTTAAAAATTCATCTTTTGATTCAAGTTTTAATTCAGTACAAAGTTTGAATATTAATTTATCTCATATCCTACCTCTCCATGCGCAGCAGCAAACGCAAGCAGGGGCAGAGCCTGCCTCTCACTCCTGCGAAGCAGTAGCAGAAGCAGTAGCAGGAATTGGATCCGAAGGAGGTGTTGGACTTAGAGCTATCCCTGCAAATCACAGCTCTGATTTGCAGGGAGTGAGGGGTAGCTGTTACTCTCACAGCTGTCCCAGCCACAGCTGTGGGGGTGATGGAATTATTTGTAAAAATATAAAATATCCTAAAATAAGTGCAATATTAAGGGCAATAAGATCTATTAGATTAAATAGAGACGAATGGAAATTAATTAGATATATAAAACTAATAGAAAAAAAAATAAATACTAGGCCCTCTTACCTTAGCCCTGCTCCATTGGAGCAAAAGCTAGGGGTGGTAAATAAAAATTTTTATATTAAACAAAATAATAAAAATTTTACTTATACTAATATTATTAGTAAAAATTTATTATTACAAAATATGAAATATAATTTTTTAAAATCTACTTTATCTTCTATTCTTAAAAAAAAAATTAGAAGTATAAGTGAAATATTGGAAGATAAGCCTATTAAAAACTATGTTCTTTATTCTTATTTAAAAAATTGCATCTCCTTAGGGACTCCTCCTCATCTTAATGGTGGAAGAACTAAATTAAGTTTAAATAAATATAAAGGAAGAAAATTTGGTAGTTTTATCTATTATAATAAAATTATAGATTATAAATTTAATTCTACTCCCTTCACAGCTGTCTCCGAAGGAGTCACAGCTGTGGGGGTGAGGGAGAATCACCTAACTCCATTGGACACCATTGGTCCTGCTGGGGAAGGTTCAAAGGTTAAAAGCTACCCAGCAAAGCAAAAGGAAATTAAAGATACTTATAAGTTATTATTCTATTTATTTAAAAGTATGTATTGTTTAATTAGTAAACCTGTTTTAAAGTATACTAATGATAAAGTAACAATACAATTATTTTATTATTTAAATATTCCTAAGAAAAAAGTTTTTAGATTATTTTCTATTTCTTATATTAATTCTATTAAAAATAAATGGTTAGCTCTAATTGAGAAAAAAAAAACTAATTATATTAATCCCTCCTCTCCCCAGCTGGGACAGCTGTGAGTAGTAGGTGCGCAAAGTGGAGTCTCCTCCCCTCTCCCCTCCGTAGGGAGGGACAGCAGTGCTTTGCAGGGTGGACTCACAGCTGTGACTGCTACAGCTTCGCAGAATAAGAGGGTCTTCTCCACCCCACCAAGCTTGGAGGGGAGTGCGCTAGCGACTAAAATATATATTAAATGGAAATTAAGAAAAGCTATTTCTAGATTTAAAAATAAAAATGGGAAAATTTTATTATTTAAATTAAGAAAATTTAATTTAACTTCAGTTTTCCAAAATAAATTTAAATTTATTTGTGCTATTTTAAGTAATAAATTTAATAAACCAGTAGAATTACAATTAATTAGATTACATCATCCTTATCATGATAGTAATATTTTAGTTAATCTTTTATCTTTAAATATTAAAAATAAAAGAAAAAAAGCTAGAGTAGCAGTTCAAAAAATTTATAATAAAAAACCTGTTAAATTTTTAAATGACCCTAATTTAAAATCAGGTAAATTTATACCAACTTTTTTATCTGGATTAAATATTAAAATAGCAGGTAGATTAATGGGAGAACCTATTATACCTAGAATTACAACTAAAGTATTCGGAAAAGGAGCTATTGCTACTGGTAAGGTTAATTACTTAGATATGGCTAGAATAACTAAAAAAAACAGAAAAGGAGCTTATACTATAAAAATTACATCTGGACAAAATTTCTTTTAATCCTGTAAATAAGCAATTCTTTTCTTTTTATTGCGGAGTAACCCCCCCCCCCCATTTTTCTTACTCCTAGCTTCTCCCTCACTCTGCAAAGCACAGCTGTGACTATCACACCTTGCTTGCTAGGAGTGAGTGAGGGAAGGACTCCTCCCTACGGAGGAGCAAGGACATAATATACTCACCTACCTGAAAAGCTAGGCAAATTGCCTCCAGCTATGCTGGTGTGAGCTAAAGCTGGACCTTGCGAAGCTAGGAGGGTATTGCTATCGGAGATATTATTGCTAAGCAACCCTCCTTTTTAACTTAGAAGGGAGTAGATAGCTTACCACTAGCTATCCCCTCCCTCTCCATTGGTGTTACAGCTGTCCCTCCTGCTTCTTGCGTAGCTAGTAGCAGGAGAAGGAATTGGACTAGCTTTTTAGGAGGGTGCGTTATAGCTGGGACAGTCACAGCTGTGAGTGATAGCTTCTCAACTTATTTATAGTCTCCTCCCTGCTTGCATAAAAGGAAAGAGTAACTCACTCTTCCGGTAGGGACACACCGTAGGTGTAGGAGTCACAGCTATTACCGTTACTTTACTTTTACTCATCCCTCTAGCTATGCACCGCAAACGCAAGTAGGAGTCACACTCTCCACCCCTCACACTCACGCTCACGGCTGTGTCCCTTGCTTCACCCTGCTTTGCTGTAGCAGTAGCAGGTCCTACACCTTCTCCAATTCTTCTCCAATTCCTTCTCCTGCTACTAGCTACGCAAGAAGGAGGAGGGAGAGTTAGATAAAGGTTAGGAGGAGCTCACGGATAGTTATGTTTTTAGCTAAATGGTGGGCTGCTTCGCACTACGGCTCTTAGGTTATAAAAATAGAAAAAAAGAATAAATAAATTTTATTAAAATAAAAAATTTCATAAGGGCAGGTGATCCGATTGGTAATGGTGGTTCTCTGTAAAAGAATTGGTTAATAGCCGTAAGAGGTTCGATTCCTTTACTGCTCATTTTATATCTTTTTTAACTTAAAAGGTATGGAGTTGTTATTTTTATTTTAATCCTAAGAATTAAAATAAAGAAGCAACCCTAATGTTAAATTTTTACCTTTTGACCTAGCACCCCTTCATAAACCTTGCTTCGCTAGAAGGAGCCCCCCCCCCCTACGCGAGCCTCCAGCGTTAGGGGTAATGACTAAGGTAAAAGGAAAGGTAGGGATTACACATACGGTGCTAAAAAGGGAGACACCTGTCCCAGTCACAGTCACAGCTGTCCCTCACCCCGCTATCACAGCTATCACAGCTGTGAGTGAGTAGCGAAGCTAGGGAGAGTGAGGGGAGCGTAGCTTTTTAAGAAGGAGGGTTGCTTCGCGCTTTTCCAAATCCTTATCAGTGCTGCGCTCCAATTCCTTCTCCGCTAGCGCTCCTACTTTTCGGTTCAAGGAGTAGCAAAGCAAGGAACAAAAGCAACCCTCTCCCTCCTAAGAGCGTTTCCCCTCTCCCTCACTCACTAGCTCAGCAAGTAGGAGTGAGTGTGATAGCGGGACGGCTGTGTTAGCCCTAAGGGCAAGGACAAAGCAAGGACAAGCAGGAGGAGCATAGCTAGTTACGCTTGTAAGGGACACTCTCCCTCCCCTCACACTTTCCATTGGAGTCGGAGTAACGGCTCCTACTTCGTAGAAGCAGAACTCTCCCTCACACTAACAGCTCTCACTTCTACCACTAACAGCTGTCCCAGCTATCACACTATCACGGCTGTGATAGCTATGCTCCGTAAACGCAAGTAGGAGTGAGTGAGGGAGAGGGGAGGAGTGATTGAGTTAAGTAACAGCTGTCCCAGCTATAACTCTCCCTCCTAAAAAGCTAGTCCAATTCCTTCTCCTGCTACTAGCTACGCAAGAAGCAGGAGGGACAGCTGTAACACCAATGGAGAGGGAGTGAGGGGAGGGAGAGTGAGTGAGTAGCGAAGCTAGGAGCACTTGCGTTAGCGCTTGCACTTGTCCTTGCCCTCTGTTAAGGAGGGTTGCTTTTGAAGAGGACACTCCCCTGCAAGCAGGGGCTGTTACACCAATGGAGAAGGACAAAGCAAATTATTAACCTCCACCATAACCTCTCCTTTTTGCGAAGCTAGGGGTGGTGATTAGCAATAGAAAAAAATATTTAATAAAAGAGGATAAATTTACCTTAAAAATTCTATTTATTTAATATTAATTATTTTATTAAATTTAAAATAGCATATCTCCTAAGTAGCGTAGCTAGGGTCAGCAGTAAAAATAAAAATAAAAATAAATTTAAAGAGTTTAAATATTAAAGCGAGATGGTGTAATTGGTAACACAGCAGTCTCATGAGCTGTTATTTAAGATTCGAATTCTTATCTCGCTTAAATTTAAATATTTTCAAATATTCCACTACTTTAAGCCTGCACCTCGCTTGCGCTGGAGTCCTTGCTTTGTACCAATGCTCCTCCTGCTTGCCCTTCCCTCACTCACTCCTAGCAAGCAAGGTGTGATAGTCACAGCTGTGCTTTGCAGAGTGAGGGAGAAGCTAACACAGCCGTCCCACTATCACACTCACTCCTACTTGCGTTTGCGGAGCATAGCTATCACAGCCGTGATAGTGAGGGAGAGAGGAAACGCTCTTAGGGGAGGGTAGTTGAGTCCACCCGCTCCCTAACTCTCCCAGCTATAACTCTCCCCACCTAAAAAGCTAGTCCAATTCCTTCTCCTGCTACTAGCTACGCAAGAAGCAGGAGGGACAGCTTTTACTTTGATAGCTGTGATAGCTGTCCTACTTGCGAGCTAGGAAGGAGTAGCTTAAACCTTAAGGTGGTTGTTCCGAATGACTAGATTCGCAACCTAAACGCTACTGCAACTCTCACAGTCCTAGCGGACCCCCCCCCTCACCCCGCTTCCCACTTAAGGGATGGTAGCGCAGCAACTCCTTCGGACAAAGCAAGGAGAAGCAAGCACCTCAGCCCGCTGTCACAGTAAGGCTCTCCTCCTCGCTATCAGTCTGCCCTAAGGGGCAGAAGGAGCCTTACTGTGAGTAGCGAAGCTAGGAGAGGGTGAGTGGAGAGGAGGGGGGGGGGGTGTCTACCTACCGCTATTCGGATAAGGCTAGCTACCCCTAAGTAGGGGGGTAGCTTCGCAAGAAGGAGGCTGCTTTCTTATTTTCTCCCTCCAGCCTAAGCAGCGAAAGCAAAGCAACTCAGCGCTAATGCAAAGCAGAGGGTTGCCCCTCTCCCTCTTAGTACTCCTACGGACAACCCAGCGTTAGCTGCAACTGCAACTGCTACTGCAACTGCAACTGCAACTGCTACTGCAACTGAAACTGCTTCTGCTTCTGCTTCTGCTTCGCAGTGAGGGTGTGCTAGGGAATGGTTAATTTTTAGGTTAATAAGTAGGGTGCTTCGCAATATTGTATAAATATAAAAATTATAAACGAGTATAGTTAAATGGTATAACTTCTACCTTCCAAGTAGAAATTATCAGTTCGATTCTGATTACTCGTAAATAGAAGAAAAATTTATTTAAATTATAAAATTGTTAACAATTTAACTTATTTTTGTCCACCTCCCTCCGTAGGGAGGGAGAAGCATTAGTTGCTCCGCTAGGAGGAGAAGCAGTTGCATTTATCCTACTCCTCCCTTCTGCAAAGCAGGAGTACGCAATCCAGCTTGCCCCCCCCCCCCTTCTCACAGTATAGCTATGCAAAGAAAACGCTACTAGGTGTCAAAGTAAAAGTATCCTAGCGAAGCTACCCTCTGTATAGAAGGGGCTGGATAATGCGAAGCAAGCGCTCCTCCCTCACTGACTAACTAACGCTCTCCCTAGCTACGCAGGAGTGCCGTAACTCCTACTCCTCCCTAACTCACTCACAGCTGTCCCTCCTGCTTCTTGCGTAGCTAGTAGCAGGAGAAGGAATTGGACTAGCTTTTTAGGTGGGGAGAGTGTGAAAGTCACAGCTCACCTTAGGAGAGAGTGATAGCGGGGAGGAGGCTGTTACACCCGTTAAGGGGCAGAAGGAGACTGTTACTCACCTTAGGGTGAGACTGTTAGTAAGTAAGTAGCCCTAAGGGCTAGTGTAAGGAGCCCACCTCCCTAGTTGTAACTGCAACTGCTTAAAGCCCTAAGGGGCTGCTTACTGCTAAATGCTTGCGCAGGCAGGGGGGGGGGTAAACAGTCATTTGCGGCTAGCGAAAAAAGTTATTTAAAAAAATAAATTATTCATTTTATAATCTCATTTATATTATTATAATTATTCTTTCCATAAAAATTCCTCCTGCTTCACCATGCGAAAGCCCACTCCTCGCTTGCGCTGGAGTCCGTTAGGTTGCACCGCATGAGCCTCCCTATTGAGCCGTTATATTGCTACTGCTCAATTTGTCCCCCTCCTAAGAGCGTTTCCTCTCTCCCTCACTCACTCCTACTTGCGTTTGCGGAGCATAGCTATCACAGCCGTGATAGTGTGATAGCGGGACGGCTGTGATTACCCTAAGGGCTAGGGCAAGTAGGAGGAGCATTGGTACAAAGCAAGGACTCCAGCGCAAGCAAGGTGCAACTACCCTCTGTCCAGCCCGCTACCCTGCGGAGGGAGGGGTAGGGTTATCTAGCGCAGCTACTGCCCCTAAGGGCAGGGGTTGCAGCGCTATAGGAGCAAGCAAGGGTAGTTTAGCTTAGAGAGTGAGGGGCTACTCACAGCCGACCCCATCACAGTCACAGCTATCACAGCTGTGAGTGAGTAGCGAAGCTAGGGAGAGGAGGAGGGATTAATAAATTAAATTATAATAAACGCTTTAATTATTTTTTAATTATTATTTTTGTTTTTATTAAAGTCTAGTCCTTCTTGCCCTCCAATGGACAGCTCCTTCCTAGCGGTGCAACTACTGCCCCCCTTAGGGCAGGGAGAAGCAAGGTGCAGTATAGAAGGGCTTATAAGCCCACCACCTAGCGCAAGCTACGTCTTCGAATTCTGCTGAGTAGCCCACCTTAACAGAGGCTCTTAGGAGGATAGTTTATGCCCTAATGGGCACCGCAAATAAGGATCCTAAGAAAACTCGGGTAATAGGAGGAAAAGCAAGAGGTTGCAACACCACCAGCTAAGGCTGGAGTAGCTATTGCCTGCCTTCCTATTTAAGGCTAGGGTACAAAATTAGGTTTAGTACACCAGCCCTCCCTCACTCACTCTCCCTCTCCCCTGCAAAGCACTCACTCACCCCTGCACAGCACTCACAGCTGTGATAGCTGTGCTTTTCCTGTAGGGGAGGGACAGCTGTAACTCCTTCTGCAAAGCAGAGTGTGCTTTTCCTTGCTTAGCAAGGTCCTGCGGAGGGACAGCTGTGAGGGGACAGCTGTAACTCCTTCTGCAAAGCAGAGTGTGATAGCAGGGAGGGGCTGCCCTCTGTTAAGGAGGGTTGCTTTTGAAGAGGGCAAACTACGAAAAAAAAATATAAAAGTTAAAAAATTTAAAAGCAGAGATTGTTTTCTTTCTTATCTAAAGAAATATATATAAATATTATATAAATATAATTATATTTCTTAATTTATTTAAATTTTTAAAGAAAAAAATATTCTTACTAATTAACGTATGCCTCAAATTATTCCTTTTTATTTTGTAAGTCAAATTTTTGTTACATTTATGTTATTATTTTTGGTTATATTTGTATTATCTAAATATATTTTACCTATTAATTTGTTTAACCAAGTTATAAGAAGCTATATAGTTAAATTAACTAATAAAAATTAAATTTAATTCTATATAATTATTTTGCTAATACTAAGAACCCCCCCCCCTAGCTACGCAAGTAGCGCGCTGCAACCCATTAAATTTGCTTTAATTTTAAGCAAGCTCTAGTTACTCTCCCTGCTTAGCAGAAGCAGTAGCAGAAGCAGAAGCAGTAGCAGTAGCAGTTGCAGTTGCAAGGAAGGGGTCGCACCTCCTTGCTTCGCATAACCCTCCCAGCTCATTAGGGGAGGGTGGACTCACACCTCCTTCTAGCGTCGCTAGTAGCAGGAGAAGGAATTGGACTAGGTGTAGGACTCCCTCTTAAGGAGGGGTAGCTGTCCCTCCCTACGGAGGGGAGACTGTGACTCCTCACTCTCCCTCTCCTCACTCAATCACTCATCCTAGCAAAGCAAGGACCGCTACCCCAGCTATCACTCACAGCTGTGACTCCAATGGTGAGGGAGGGAGGGGGTGTGAGCTGTAACTCCTATGGAGAGGGTCAGCTGTGAGGGACAGCTGTAACTCCTTCTGCTAAGCAGAGTGTGACTGGGACAGACAAAGTCTCTTCTGGAAATATAAGTCTATTAACCTTCTCAGAGCCATAGCCATGTTTATTGAAAAAGTCTCTTAACATATTTGAAAAAGTTCTGGTTTTATTAACCAAGAAAAGCTCCATTTCCGCTTTGTTTATCAGACCAGGGTTGTAAGTAGGAACGAAAGGAGTCTCAATTCATGGTACAAAAGATCTAACTGGATCTGTTACAACATCAATAGATGGTACATTTAAAGAATCCTGGTTTGATTTTTCAGCGTTAAAGCAAGAAAAGAAAGATGAAAAAACTTGTTTTATTATAGTTTTGATCATATGGGTAAAATTTAATCATTGTTGACATTTAATAAGTGCTATCTTATAGTAACACCTATGGGTGGTTATTATAAGAAGTTTTAGATAACATCATCCCAATCTGTATCTGATGCGACCTTCCACCTATCAGTTTTATCAACTTTTGCCACATTTTTGTATGGAGACCCTGAAGGAACCATAGGAATCCTCTCTGACAGCCCTACACTAGGACTGCTCCTCATAGGACTAGGAGTAGAACCTGATACCATGGGTATGTTGGTTGTAATACTAGGCAATTGTAAGTTACTTGCCTTAGGTGTAGCATCAGGAGAAAATCCACCAGGAATCTGTGGTGAATCGGATGAGCTAGGTAACTGGATACTAGGAGTTACTGGTGTAGCACTAGGCAATTGAACACTAGGGACCGTTGGTGTAGCACCAGGTAATTGAATATCAGGTTTTTTTAGCAGTTGTATACTGTGAACCTAATGATGAAACATCTCCCCAATTAGGTATCTTAGGTAGATTAGAAAGAATAGACGGTTTAACAGGTGCGGTAGCCTCAGCAGCAGCATCTACCCCCTTCTGCCAAGACCCCTCTGCTCTTTGTGACAAGGACCTTACCTCCTCACTTACACTCAGAGGAGTAGGCTTAGAACCAGGAAACCTGTATGGTTCATATCCAGGTAAAGTTGACTCTGGTACACCTAACCTATAAATACTTGGTTTACCACCCAAGAAAGCACTAGTAGGATCCATTTTAGGGTTCCAAATGTATGAATTCGGTGGTGCTTCAAAGAAGCTTAGATTTAAATTATTCCACCAATTTGATACCTCAACATCTGATAACTCCTTTTGCCCAATACTTAAACCAGTAACTGGATTAACTATGTCTACTAAGTTATTCATCCTTCTATTATCAAGAACATTAACAAAGTTAGGAGTGACATTATCGGTAAACATAATAAACTCTTTACCACTAGGTGTAATCTCTCTTCTAGGTAGTGGCAACCCTTTCCACATTGCAGGTAAATTTCCTCTAGCAGGAACAAAAGATTCATCAAATTCTCTTCTAGGAATTAATGGAGCTGTGTCCCTTTTAAAAGGATTTGTAAATAAGTTAGTTCCACTATTATACATTTCTTTAGCTCTATTATTTACCTGTTCAGATAAATTAGCTAACTTTCTAGAGAAGTATTTTAAGTATCCTTCAGGATAATACTCACCAGGTAAACTAGGTTCACTTCCACTAGATACACTAACATAATCCCCTGTTTGTGGGTCGAAATTAAAGATCTCTCTCCCTTACCTTTTTCACCATCATACCAGTTTAACAAATATGGTGATAGTGTTTCACCTCTATAGTTAAATATTCTAATCGTTTCTAAGTCCATAGTTAGGAATGACTCTGTTAAGTCAGAAGACAATTTCTTCATTTTAATTGGTTTAGTTTTCCTCAATATCTTACTCCAAATAATTTCATTATCCTTCCACAATATTGTTGTCTTTCCAATTTCCCTAATCAAAGAATTGTCTTCCTTAATATAATCTGTCCATTCATATAGCATTTTACCATTCTTAAAGAACTTGATGTGGTTAGTGTTTCCTTCTGTTTTTATCAATAAGTTGATATTTTTCTTTATAGAAAGAATAGTTGTATCACCAACTACACCCATAACATCACCATAGTCCTCAGCTTTTAGTGCTATAGGTAGCTTGTGACTATAAAAATGTGGTGGCCTATCGGTTCCTTTTTTTCCACAATAGTTGGTGTTATCTCTCCCTTTCTTATCCCATAACTAATTATCATTGAATCAATTGGAGCATTCTGATAGTTATCACTTGTTAGATTTATAGCATCTAACAAATAGTTTGTTAAACTTTCTTTACCGCTTTTATTTATTTTTAGTAATTTGGTACACGTTTTTACATCACCATTGTCTAATACTATTCTAAATAGAAAAAGTATGTGTTGATCAGATTCAATCTTATCCACTACTGTTTCATAGAAGTTAAAAATAAAGTCTCTTAGAATTTTCTTGTTTAAATTGTTATCTTTTAGTTTGTCTGTGATATTAAGCCTAAGTCTTTTTTTCATAATTTTAATTAAGTTTTTTCTCTCTCTATGCTCCGATTACTCTCTCAACCTCTGTTACTACCAGTGGCGGATGGCTAAGGTTCCTTTCCACGAAGGTGAGATGATTTTTAATGTGGATGAATGTTTTTTAAAATAATTATGAAGTTAAAAATAATTATGAAGTTAAAAATAAACGATCATTAAAAAAGGCTATTTTTGAAAATTCATAAATTTAAATTAATTTGGACACTTTTGGACTGGTAATTGAAATATAAAAATTTAAGTTTCCGAGGACTACTTTTATCTTAATGTTAAGAACCAAATGGTGTCGCCTAGTATCTTCCCACCCACTCCTCTTATTTCAATCCTGTACATGAATTGTGTTCTAGAAACACTAGAAATAAATCTCCAAACTTTTCTTAAGTTAAAATTAAAACTTACGACTGCTTTTATTAAATATATGTTTACGATTGTTTAAATCTTAAAAGAGTGAAGGAAAAATTTCATACACACCTTCTACACCTTCTTCTGTGATTAAGTTTAACGCAACTAGAGGAAGGTATTATGTTTTACCTGTAAATGTTGCAGAACCATTCTCAGATACAGTTATAAACTCTCCAGAATCTTCTATTATTCCCGAATAAAGCTATTATTAAATACCGCAATATGAGGTATAGCTGTGAGTGCTACCATTTAAAATTATGAACTAAATCCGATAATATTGAAGGCTCCAAATCGGTTAACTCTACTTGTAACCATGTAAAAAGGTAACCTAATCAATTTAATAAATTGATGGTGATAACTGCAAGCTGGGGCTACTACTCATGTTACAAGTTTTAGAGTAGTTGAAATGTACAAACTTCAGAGAACCCCTAGGTTCGCAACCTGCTCCTCCCTCACTCTGCAAAGCACAGCTGTGACTATCACACCTTGCTTGCTAGGAGTGAGTGAGAGGAGCAAGTGAATTAAGGGGCAATGATTTATCTCTAACTGTTATAATGAAAAAAAATAAGCTAAATTTTAATTTTATAAGTGCTAAGGTGCTATCTGTTTTAAACACATATATTTCTTTGATTATTAAGTATCCTATTTCTTTTTATAGAGAATGTAATATTAATCATTCTAATAGTAATAATAGTAATAGTATTAATAATAATGGGTGTATATCATTTATAGATTATTTCTGGAGTGGTATCGTTTGTTTATTATTCTTATTAGTTACTTATTATATGTTTGAAAGTTATTTTATTTTTTTTATAAGTTTTTATATTTCATTTTTAGTGTCTCTATATGTATATGATAATTTTAAATATTCAAGTTTGTATATTATAAGATTAAATCAGAAGTTTGCTTTTATTATAATAACAATGTTTTTATCTATAATAGTTGTTTTTTATATAATGGATTACTCCTCCCCGATAGCACAGCTGTGAGGAGGAGATATAATTAACCATATTTTATGTGAAGGAAGTGATAGTGTTGATGTATCTAATTCTAATTCAGATTGCTCTAATAATTCACCAAATAATTCACCTAATAAATCATCCTACTCTTCGGCGCTAAGCAGGGAGGGGTTCTACTCCGAAGGAGTAGCAGGTAAAGATAATTATGTGAAGAAAGAGGATATTATTGTAACAAGTAAAGAGGTTTTAGATAAAGTAGGTGAAGTTGTAACAACTATTGTTAAAGATGCTGTTGGACCATTTATAGAAAATATTGCTACTGCTGCTGGTGCTGGAAGTGCAGGTGGTGTAATAGGAGGTAAAATTATTAGTAGTATGCCTGCTGGTAGTTCTATTACTCATAAAGTAATTGCTGGTGCTGGAGCTGCTGCGATTACTGCAGCGGGAGTAGCAGGTGCTATAAAAAGTGTAAATGCAGCATTTAGTAATAAATCAACTAAGGATAGTATTAGTTCTAACATTAATACTGCCCCTGCTACTGCTTCTGCTTCTGCTTCTGCTTCTCAGGGCTATGGAGAAAGAAGTCCTAGTCCAGTAGAAGAATTCATTCAAAGTGTGTTAGAGCCTTCTGAAATAACAAGTCCTTTAGAAACACTATTAGACTGCCAAATATTTTTTATTATGTTATCCTTATTATGTTTATTATGTATTATAATGATATTAGGTATGTGGGTATTTAATAAATATAATATAAATATTATTAAATATATTCTAGGGAGTAGATTAGGTAATAAATTAATGGGTAAAATAGTTAATATAAAGTTTATTAAAAATATGAATAATAAGATTTTCATAAGTATGATAGTAATATATACTATTCTATTAATCTTCTGTTTAATATTCCAAATTTTTATAGGGGTTGAATTAAGATTAAATCTAGAGGATTATATAGAAGTTCATAAACATATTAAAAATTGTGGTATTGGTTTAATATTTATTACTCCTCCCCGATATCACTCTCCCCTCCATTGGAGGGACAGCCTTACTGTGACTCCCCGATAGCACAGCTACCCTGCTTGCACTAAGAGGGAGTGAGTAGCGAAGCTAGGAAGGAAGAAATAAAAATTTTACATGTAATATTAAATATATATTAGGATCTTCCCCCCCCCCCCCCCCCCCCCCCCCCCCCCCCCCCCCCCCCCCCCCCCCCCCGGGGGGGGGGGGGGGGTAGCTGTAACTATCACAGCTGTGTCCAGCAAAGGACACAGCGCTAGTGCAAAGCAGGGAGAGGGAGTGACTGTGACCAGCTCCAGCTCCAATGGAGTGTGGACTCTGTAAATCTATTTTGTTAATAAAATATAAAAAGATTAAAAAGTAAACTAATTGGATATTTTATAAAAAGTAACACAAAAATATTAATAAAAGAATATGATGTCAATTCATCATGATGTATGAAATAAAAGTTTAAAGATATAAATAATAACTTAAGATACGATTCTTCTTCTTTAAAATTTAAAATTTTATAGATGATTCCATCTCTTTCAAGATGAATGCTTATCCACCCTACCCTTCCTTCCGTTATAAGTGGTTGCTGCGCAAGCGCTACTGCTTCTCCCTCCCTTGCTAGCTGGAGAAGCAGGGGAGGGACAGTCACTCACCCTAGCGGTGCAACCTGCGCTATGCAGAAGTGGAAGTGGTGGTAGGTAGCTTCGCTCCCACCCAGCCCGCGCTACTCACTATGCTCCTCCCTCTGCCCTTAGGGGCTGCAGAATCCTCTCAGTAGGACTCACTCACTCCTCCCCGCTATCACAGCTATCACAGCTGTGAGTGAGGGAGGAGTAGGAATAACTCCTCCCCGCTACCCCAGCTATCACAGCTGTCCCAGTCACAGTCACAGCTGTCCCTCCCTACGGAGGGGAGAGTGAGTCCTACTCCAATGGAGAGGGAGGGAGGAGTGACAGCTGTTACACCAAAGGAGAGTGTGAGTGTTTCTCTACCCAGCTGTCTCCGTAGGACTAAGTAACAGCCGTGAGTGTGAGTGAGGGGAGTGAAACGCTCTAAGAGTAAGTAGGGGTAGCGGGGAGAGGGACAATCACTCTCCCCTCCTTGCTTGCTAGGGAGGGGAGAGTGAGTCCTACTCCAATGGAGAGGGAGGGAGGAGTGATTGAGTGGGAGGAGAGGGGCATAAGCAATTAATTTTTATATTTAATTATTCAAATTTGGAATGGAATGCTCAAGAAATAATGTATTGCGCTTGTAAAAAATAAAAATGGGAAATGTTCATACACTAGATAGTTTAAAGAATGGGAGTACTTCTATAATTAATGAAGAAAGTGTTAATAATGGTACTCAATTAGTTTCTGTTTTAAGACTTAGAGCAAAAGAAAGTGAAATTAGAGTAGCTGAAAATGCTTTAGTCCAAAGGAGAGCAGAAGAATTTAGAAGATATACAGAAGAAAATGTAAGTAGTAGTCCTTTCGGATCCGAAGGAGAAAGTTTACCTGATTTGTATCCAGCGCCTGATGAAATAGAACCTGGTGCTAATAATATAACTCTTTTTGATTTAATAAAAAAAATTTATATTAGATTAATTAATTCTGATATTCAGGTTAATGATTCTAATATTGATTCTTTAATTACTTTTTTTAAAAAAGAGGAAGAATCTGAAAATTTAAGTGAGGAAGTTAAAACGGTTTTAGAAAATATTACTTTAAATGAATCACTTCCATCCTTTGGAATGAGACCATTAGGTAAATTTGGTGATATTACTTTAAATCAATTAGTTGATATTATTCAAAATTTTAATTTTTCTATGGTTTTAGATAATACTGAATTATTAGTATATCCAATATCTTTATTACCTTTTTCTTTAATTTATTATAAATTGGTTAGATCTTATATGAGGCATTGTGATAGTATTGATGATATCAGGAGAATTAAAAATGAAAGATTAAGGATGCATCAATTAAGAATTAGAAGAGTTTCTATTGCTGCTACTGTTGGATTAATTATACCTTTGAGTACTTTAATGATATTAAAATTTAGTATGGTAGATTAAATATATTTGATAGTTTTAAAATTAAAATAAAAAATGATACATTCATAGATCCTACACCAGCTTGCATTAGGAGCAAATGCAATAATCTATTATTACTTTATTTTTTTTTAATAAATATAAGGGTCAATTTAAGACAGGCAGAAGCTACTCTCTCTAATAAGTAACCCTACCCCAGCTATCACAGCTGTGAGAGCTTCGCAACCCCCTCCTAATAAGCTAGTCCAATTCCTTCTTGCTTGCTAGGGACACTCACTCCTCCCTCCCTCTCCATTGGAGTCACAGCTGTGAGTGGTAACAGGGGTAGCGGTCCTTGCTTTGCTAGGATGAGTGATTCCTACTCCTCCCTCACTCACAGCTGTGATAGCTGTGATAGCGGGGAGGAGTGAGTGAGTCCTACTCCAATGGAGAGGGAGGGGCAATGATCCTCCCTAACTTACTAATAGCTTTTAGTCCAAGGAGAGTTACAGCTGTTACTTTTACTCAGAGCTGTTACTCCACCCTCACCATAGGAGCCTCAGCTTTTACTGTAGCGGAGCTATCACAGCCGTGAGAGGAGAGGGTACGCTCTAAGGAGTCCTATATTTTTAAAACTTAAGAAACTTTCAGAATTTTCCATTTAGCTATTTCAAAAGAAAAGCAAAATTTGTCTGATTTTTAATAATCCCCCCTTGCTTGCAAAAACCCTCCCCCCCCCCCTACTTAAACTTGGTACTAAACATTAATTTAAATGATGTCCCTCCTATTGCGGAGCTAGTTAAGCAACCCTCCTTGCTTGCGTTTACCACTCCACCCTAGCAACGGAAAAGCTGAGGCTCCTATGGTGAGGGAAAGCATTAGCAGCTAGCGCAGTGAGAGTGAAAGCGGGAGTGAGGGCACCTAAATTAATACTTTCTAAGTATAGTGGCTGGAGGTGTTACTGCGTCCTTGCGAAGCTAGGAGGGGGTTAACGCAGCGCCCCTCTGTTAGTAGCTACGTCCTTGCCCTCTGTTAGGGTGGGGCTACTCCTCTCACTCCTCCCTCTCCCCGCTGGGACAGCTATCACAGCTGTGACTGAGGGGTGGAGTGAGAGCTTCGCTACTCAAAGTAACTCCACCCCTCACAGCTGTCCCTCCCTACGGAGGGGAGAGTGCTTTGCAGGAGTGAGTGGTAGCTGGGGTAGCGGTCCTTGCGAAGCTAGGAGAGGGTGATATTAATAATTAAATTTGATTTTTATAAAAAATTTAAAATAAAAACAAACGAAATATATAAATATAAAAGTATCGATGATGATATGGTAATAATATTATAAACAATAAAAAAATAGTAATTTAAAGGGGTTATTAAGGAACAAAAAAGCAAATTTATAAAAAAGGAGGTAAATACCAAAAGCTTTATTCTGAGATTAGGAATTAGTCCGCGCAAGCAGGAGTGTAATTAATAAAAATTTAAAAATTTTTAATTAGTCCAACTGCTTCGCACTAAGAAGTAAGCGATCCTAAGGTAAACCTTAATATTTAAAAACTTCCTGAAGTAAAACATTTTATGTAAGGAAAGGAAAGGAAATCAACCGAGACTCCGAAAGTAATGGCGAGTGAAATCGGATTAGCCTTAAATTTATTGTAAAATAGGTATTGTTTCTCCCACCTGCTTCGCAGAAGCAGCAGGACTAAGCTAGCTCCGCAACAAAAAGGGTAGCTGCGTCCTTGCTTTGCTAGGAGGTGGTGAAATTATCTTAATATTAACTTGAAATATATCTTTTTATTTTCTAAATTAATAACAATTCTCCTCCCCTAACTAACTCACACTCTCCAGCTAGCCCTCCCTACGGAGGGGTGTCACTGCTGTGTCCCCTTAGGGGCTAGCAGTCACAGCTGTGAGAGTGATTGATTGATAGCGCTTAGGCAGTAGGAATTAAGAATACAAAAAGGTTTGACCCTATGGTCAATCCGAAGGAGTCCTGCGGAATAAATATAAAAAAATATATAGAGTCCAGCGGATTTAATTAGAGTAATAAGACAAAATTTATAGAAGTCCAGCGGATTCTCATGTAATTTTTGTACGAAATAAGGTTATACCAGTCCTGTAGAGTTAATAACAAATAAATGGTCTAGACTTTAAAATTTTTTAGAACTAGAGAGAGTACAATGAGAGATAACTTGTTGGAATATAGGGGAACCATCCTCTAAGGCTAAGTATTATAAATTTAGCGATAGTGAAAAGTACTGTGAAGGAAATTTTTGAAAAGTTAGTAGTATACTAGGTGAAATAGATTGTGAATTAGTAACTCTATAAGCAGTCGAAATTCCAATAATTTATTAGGAATAACGGCGTACCTTTTGCATAATGGGTCAGCAAGTTAATAGGAGTAGCAAGGGTAAAACCTTAGCGAAAGCGACTGGATTAAAAATAGTGACGGGTAAGTTACTTCTATTAGACCCGAAGCCAGGTGATCTTACCAAGACCAGATTATAATAGATCGAACGGGTGAATGTTGCATAATTCTCCGAAGAGTTTTGGTAAGCGGTGAAATGCCAATCTGACCTGGTGCTAGCTGGTTTTCTACCGAAACATATTTAAGTATGATGTCTATCTAATAGATTTATGAAGGTACAGCAAGGCGATTCCCAACAAGTTTTAATTTTAAAAAATTTAAATACGTTTAGGTTGCGGGGATCTAGAAAATCTTACCTTTGGAAGCGAATCTCGGAATTACATAAATCGATGATAGATATTCAGACTGTTCATGCTAAGTTGGACAGTCAAGACGGAAACAGCCGAGAACACTGATCAAGGTCCCAAATGATTGTTAAGTGAAAATAAGGACGTAGCAATATCAAATACAGCTGTGAAGTGAGCTTGGTAGTCGCTACTTTTAATGAACGTTTGTAACAACGCATCAGCAGTATTATTATTTCATATAAATAATAAATGATAGTAGCGCCGAAAATTTAACGGGTCTAAAACAATCAACCGATATCGTGTTGGTTACTTTATTCTTAAAATATTTAAGAATTAAATATTTTTGTGTGCTCTCTTGCCTTTGCAAGCAAAGTCTGCGAGCCCACCCTCCCTAGCTACCTAACGTAGCTAGGGAGGGGTAGGCAGCTTAGGCAGGTAGCATAAACAAAAAATAGTAATCTAGGTAGTAGAACATTCAGTTTAACTGTTTATAAAATAGTGTTTCATTATTTTTTAGGTAACTGAAGAGAGAATGCTGACATGAGTAACGTAAAAAATTTCTATAATGAAATTCGCCGAATACGAAAGGGTTGCAAATAAGAAAGGTTAATACGTTTTGTTTTAAAGCGGCCTCTAAGGACTATAGCGAAAGCTGTGGCTGATGAGTATAAAATAGAAAGTCCCAAAATTAAAAATTGGACCAGGAAAATAATATTTATATTTTACTTTATTTTAAAAACTAAATAAATTTTTAAGAAAAGTAGATACTACCGTACCCTAAACCGACACAGGTTCGTAGGTAGAGTATACTTAGGCGTAGAGCTAAAAGTTGTTAAGGAACTCGGCAAGTTCACCTCATAAGTTTTACGATAAGAGGTGCCTTATAAAAAAATAAGGTGGCACAGAATCGGAGGCCCCGACTGTTTACTAAAAACACAACACAGTGCAATCATAAGTATGGTAGTATACTGTGTGAAATTTGCCCGATGCCATTAATATAAGAAAAGTTATGGATTTGTTTATTAAAACAATACTGTGACCTATCGAAAATCTGGTTAATAGCGGTCTTAACTATGAGGATCCTAAGGTAGCAAAATCAATTGGCCATTAAATGTGGTCCGGTATCAATAATGTAACGATGGTCTCACTGTCTCTACAACTTGCTCAGTGAAATTGAATTACGCGTGCAGATGCGCGTTGCCTCCAGGGGGACGGGAAGACCCTATG
>Ga0310811_10000992_pt1 | contig 36351 bp, 27 predicted proteins | sample YCmetagenome_FD_207642 | JGI IMG/M metagenome (GOLD analysis project Ga0310811, IMG submission 207642) | Soil microbial communities from experimental microcosm in Duke University, North Carolina, United States - YC | ecosystem: Engineered > Artificial ecosystem > Soil microcosm > Unclassified ... | reverse complement strand
ACCAGATTAAGGAGTTTGTTAAGAGACTTGAACATGATGGCAAACAAGTAACGGTAATTTCTTTTCTGCCTAAAAAGAAAGAGAACTATGAATTTCTATTCGATTTCTTCACTGACAAAGATTTAACTTTCTGGGGCAACAATACTTCGCATACAGCAGCAACATTCTCTGAAACTGCCTTTGATTATTTATTCTATATCGATAACGAACCTAATCCGTTAATCATAAACCTGCTTGCCAAAAGTAAAGCTAAATGTCGTGTTGGTAAATATGTAGATGATATTGAGCCATTCTTTGAGCTAATGATTGAAAGTAAAGAAGGCACCAAAGGATTAATTGATGGCATGTACAAATACACTACACTTCTAAAGTAGTTCCGTAATAATTAGCGGACAGCATTTCAACAACTATTTGTCTTTCAATTTTATCGGTATCCAAATCTCTTCTTCAGAATCTGGATCGTTGTTTCGATACTTCTCTCCCAATATTTCAAAATGAGGTCTGAGATCTAATGTATAGATTGAACCAGGCAGCCACGTTCCAAAAATGTACATGAATATGCTTACATCAGTACTTAAACCTTTGTATGGAAAAACTGCATACTGTCCACCTTGCAGTATGAAGGTATTCATTTCGTGAGGTACATTTTCGAAATCATTAACTTCAACTGCTGCCCACTTGTCAAACTCCTGATTAAGATCACCCATTCTCATTGGCTCATGATAAACCTGCATGGAAATCATCTCATTTGAGACTTTACCTGAAATCTCTTTTCGTAGCGGCATAAAAGATTGCCAGAGTTGAAATGTTACATTATTAGAAAAGGACATCCGTTTATACTTGCCAACCAATTTCTTTTGTTGCAATATTTCAATTCTGGGTTCTATTGAAGTCATCCTGTAAAATTAAAACCTTATTAGATATCTGCTAAGTTATTCAATTAACACCCGTTACTAATAAATTATCGAGCTCTTCTTTTTCTTTCATGCTTACACTAAGAGTACTATCTGTTTTTATTTCAAAATGCCTTGCCTGAACAAAATTATAAACAGGATTTACTTTAGCTCTTCTATACTTATACACTACCCTATTTACGAAAACAGTATCTGCCTTCATTACAATTTTGACAGTGTCTTTCTCTGAAGCCATCATCACTGTTCTTGTTTTAACCGGTTGCATGGCAGTCGTTAACATCCATGTGAGAAATATACCACCTGCCAGCAGCAGGATAACAACATATGTTGGCATAGTTGAGAAGGCCAAGCTTCTCCATAGAGAATGCTTTGCATATTGTTGATTAAACCTCTCCTGAAGCAACAACTGTGTGTTTGCTCTTGGTGTAAGATTCGTTGATGAAGATGAATTCAAAACCGAATGTACTTTCTGAAGGGCGATGTATTGTTCTTCACCACCTAACTCTTGCATAACAAAAGTTAATTCTTCTGACGTTAATTCAGAAAATTGCTTTGTTGCAATTAACCTGTCTATGTAATCTTCTTTTTCGCTGTCTTTCATAACACATTCATTTAAAAGCAGGATTATAATCATGAAGAGACTCTGCTAATTTCTTCTTCAAATAAAACCATCGAGACTTCACTGTGCCCTCGGGGCAGTTTAGTATAACTGCAATCTCTGCGAGAGGCATTTCAAGTTCACAATGAAGCACAAAAAGATTTTTATCGTCATCATCAAATTGATTCAACAATTCCTCAACTGCCTTTGATAGTCTTGCATGATCAAGTTCTTCGTGAATTTTATTTTCAATTACTTCCGTATGAGTTATTATCCTTCCGTTTATCTCTTGTCTGAATTTATGTTTTCGATATTCATTCTTGCACATGTTGTGCGCTACGGAATAAATCCAGGTAGTAAAAGGTTTCGATACATTATAACGGGAAGGATCTTCTATGATCTTAACAAACAAGTCGTGTAAAAAATCCTGAGCCTTGTTTTCATCCTTCCACAGCATGCGATAAAAATAGCGCAGAATCTTTTTACAATAGCGCTGGTACAGCAAGGTGAAGGCACGTTCCTCCCCCTGCTGCACCAGCACCATTAACTCTTCATCTGTTTTCTTTGAAAGTCTATCAAAAAACATCAGACAACAATTCTAATGCTCAATAACTTCCATAAAAACCCGAAACCCAACAGCGATATCGGCTCCTTCATATGTGTTTATACTTTCTATCGTTGATTCTTCAGGTTTATGATTCCAGCTTCCTCCACACGCTTTACCTTTTTCATTAGTCATCTCAGCAACATTGCCTACTACATCATAAAGTCCCATGCCATTTGGAAAGTAAGCACCCACAGGAGCCATCATGGTAAAGCCATCTGCTGTGGGCATGTGGTTGTGCGTCATGCAGCTGGTTACTCTGTCATCGAACTTGAAGTTACCTAAAGCACAATCAAATCTATTGAGATACTTATTTCTGTAATTATAAAATTGAAACCATGGATACAGAATATGGCTTTCGCTAAAACGCATAGTCTTTACATCTCCATCTTTTGTTATCTCTGATAAAGTGTCTTTTGGCAAAGTCATCTTTATGGTGTTATCATCTAACGTCCAGGATTGAAATTCCTTATAGCCCAGTGCCGCTATCTGCCACTCCTGAACTGAAGGCAGCCTGAAAATTACCTTCTTAAATTTACGACCATCCTGTGTATTATATTGATCGGTTAACCATGAACAATAGGCCTGGGCACCTTCATACGTAATGCTAACGGCAGGATAGTTAATAAAGAATTTTTGTTTTTTATAAGGGACTCTTGGAGCGCAGTATCCCTTCATGAATGAGAGCGCAGGTTCTTCAAAAGATGATAAGTCAAATTTAAACTTATCATGTTGCTGCATGAGGTTGTTTTGCTTCAGATAGCCGAGAAAGTCATTATACTGTTTGTTTGTAACCTCAAACTCCTGCGCATAGATGTTTCCTTTAATAAGCTTCTGAGTACCTTCTGTTTCTTTTAAATTGAGTGTATACTGAAAGTAAGGCACATTCATTATACGTTCACGATTCAGAAAATTTTATTCGTTTCACTGGCGAGCCTCATTACAATACTTTCAAGATCTTTTGCTTTCTTGGTCTCACCATTCTTTAAGTAATGTTGATCCAGCATGAGCATCGGCACCAGGTAATTCGCATTCAGTACTTTTCCGGCAGCGGTTTTACTTTCACCATTAAAATCTACGGTGAGATAGTCAAGCAAAAATTGGTTCTCGAAATTCTCTTTGATGGTTGATATATTATCGATGCGATTTTTACTAAGCATTGAAGCAAGCCCAACCACATAAAGCTGATTTTTAATGGAGGTGATATTATCTTGAGAGAGTGTGAGTGCGTAATAGAATTTCTTTTCAGGATTCTGTTCAGGCAACAGTGCACACAATGTTTTCTTGAGTTGAAGTACATCGTCTGGTAATACATCAGAAGAGAATTTTATATGAAGTGATCTCAGTTTGGCATCCCGATAGGTTATATCATGAAGCATATCCAGGTTTAGAACCTGAACATCTCTTCTCACGTTCATAACATCCTGCAAAACAAATAATGGAAGCGTTGTATTATCGCCTTCAGTGAAAAGAATTGCACCGTCAGCCAATGACATCAACACATTGTAACTGTAGTTTAATAAAGATTGCGATAATTCATTCGACTGGAAAAGCCGTTGACTAAACTCCTTTCGGGTTGCATCCTGTAACATGTATTCATGAAAAAGAAGTAACGCTGCGTATGACGCCGGATGATCAGGGCGTTTAGCAAAAGCTTTGTTCAGATAATCTCCAGCATCGACAGAAAATCCTGCATTCCATCCTTTAACCAAATAAGATTCATAAGAATCAGGAATAACCTCTTGCATGTCGCTCACTATTTTATCGAGCTCCTGTTTTGACGCTTGCGCATATCGACTCGATAAATAATAATTTACCCAGGCTTCTGCATCTGTCCGACGGTGAGAAACACGATCATACCATTGCAATGATTGACTATTATACCAGTCAACAGATTCAATGATTCTGGTTTTAGGATATATTGTCTGAGGATTGTCGGCTGCCTGCAGACCAACTGGCAGCAGAAGTATGAGAGAAAGAATTACCTTTTTCATGTTCAGTTATTTTTCTCTCTGTACACATGAAATAGCTAAAGGTTCAATAGTTCACTAAATAAAATTATATCTCTGTGAATATGAATTCTTCTGAAGGATTAATACTGTTTCTAATATTTAGGCATAAAAAAAGGCCGTCTTGTGAGACGGCCCTTCCTAATAAATTCAGTTCAAATCTTACTGTGGCTTTTTGTCAAGCACATTAGCAGTAAAGGTAATTTGAGAACCGTCTGTGTTCGTAGCGTTAGAAACGATCGTAACAACCTTATTCTGTTTACCCATTTTACCAGCGCTGTTAAAGCCTAAGGTAATTTCACCCTTGCCTCCAGGAGGAATTGGCTCACGTGGCCAGCCCTTCGGTGTAGTACAACCGCAGCTAACCTGAACGTTAGTAATAACCAACGCTTCGTTACCTGTATTGGTGAACTTGAATGTCTTTTCTACTTTATCACCTTGATACATGTCACCAAAATCATGTGTAGCTTTTTCAAAGGTAATAACAGGGCCTGCTGCCTTCGATGCAGTTTGTGCGTAACTGCCGATAGCCAGACCAAGTGCTGCAATCAGAAACAAATACTTCTTCATACTTAGTTTTTTTTCAAATTTAACAACCTTAAACAACAATGCTGCCAGCCTTGTCGAAAATTCTGTTTTTTTAACTCATTTTTAACAATTGATGACAATTCCACCAAAAAACGAATATGGAACCTGAAATAAACCAGCAATACGGCAACCGGATCCGCGTTCGCGCCTGCGGCTTATGCTGGCATGACGGTCGTCTTTTAATGGTGAATCACACGGGATTACATAAAGGCGATTTCTGGGCTCCTCCCGGCGGCGGAATTGAGTTTGGCCAAACAGCTTCTGACACTGTAACTCGCGAATTTCTGGAAGAAACAGGAGTACAGGTAAAGCCCGGACCCTACCTGTTTTCTTGCGAATTTATCAATCCTCCACTGCATGCCCTGGAGCTTTTTTTCGAAGCTAATTATTTATCGGGTGAAGCGAAGACTGGCATTGATCCGGAGACTGACCTTCAACTTATCAGAGACGTACGTTGGATGACACCGGCAGATTTAAAGATGATACCCACAGAAAACCTCCACGGTATTTTCAAACATTGCAAAAACCCCGAGGATCTATTAAAAATGAAAGGCCTTTGGTCGATTTAAATGAACTGTAGGCCCGTTCACTTTTGTGATTTACCCTTTAAAATCTTTATTATTGTAGAATTAAAGTTTAAAAAGCATACGTTAGGTTTAATGTTTACCCGTTTCGGAAACTAAAAAAATTGCAAACTACTTCACTCTCGTACAAGCTTATCAAGAAAATCAAAGACGAACGTTTTGATGAAGAACTTATTCATCAATACCATCTCTTGATTGCCTTCAGCACCCGCGATGTTCAGGTAGTGATCATTGAACCAATCGAAAACAGAGTTTTACTTTTAGAGGATTACGTACTACCTGCTGTAAACTCACATCAAGAGTTAGTAAGCTTACTCTCACAGTTATTTGATGCGCACGCTTTGTTAAGAGCAGGCTTCTGGAAGAAGATTAAGATATCTATTAAAAATCAAAAGTTTGTGCAGGTGCCAACAGCGCTCTTTATACCAGAGAGCATGGCAGAATATCTTAAATTTAATGCACATGCTGAGGCTGATGATGATTTTATCGCTACCTCAAATCCCCAGGCAGAAGCTGTAACAATCTTTGCCATCAACAGAGAATTGAAAAACTGGTTGCTTTCTGTTTATCCTAACAATACACCAATCTTTGTACATCAGTCAGCTGCCTTAATTGAAGGTGTGTTAACCTTTGCTAAAAACAGATCTGACAATCCCCTATATATTTACGTTGACAGGTTCAAGCTTCACATACTTTCATGTTCTGGTGGAAAGCTGATCTATTACAATCAGTTTGCCATCAAGCAATTTTCAGATTATGTGAAATACATCATGCTGGTTATGAAATCACTCAACCTGAATCAGCAAACAAGCCAGGTTGTGTTGTGGGGATATATTGGTAAAAACTCTCCTCACTACCAGGAGTTTTACAAATACATTAACAATGTTATGTTCGGAGAACTACCCTCCTACCTTCATTTCAGCTATATGTTTGATGAAGTTCAGGAGCATCATTTCTTTGACACATACAGCATACATTTACTCGGCGAATAACAAATGACGAAGAAGATTGCGCTTTTTCCAGGTTCGTTTGATCCCTTCACCAAAGGTCATGAAGATATTGTTTTACGTGGCCTTAAAATCTTTGATGAGATTATCATAGCCATTGGCTATAACAGCAAAAAGAGTTCGCGCTACTTCGATCTTGAATTTATGCAGGAACGTATCAGCTCTGCATTTACAAAATACCCCAACATAAAAGTGGTTGTTTTTTCAGAACTTACAGCCGAGTATGCACGAAAAAACAATGCTCAATATTTGTTGAGAGGCCTTCGAAATACAACAGATTTTGAATATGAGAATAGTATCGCGCAGGTTAATCGCTATCTCAATGCAGAGCTTGAGTCTGTGTTCTTAATCACGTCACCTGAGTATGCTTCTATCAGCTCAACTATTATTCGTGAAGTACACAAATACCAAGGTGATGTTTCTAAATTTCTTCCCTACAAACTTTAGCGAATAGAGTTAATTTCCATCAACTCGTAGTATTGCTCAAATACATAACTGATGGATTTATATGAATGCTCAAGGGCATGATAAACTTCCTTGGGATTCATCCAGCGAACTTCTTCAATATCTTCTTCAATGCTGGGCTTCATGCGCGCATCGTCTATAATATCCATCACATACCACTTGGTCTTCTTAAGCATGGCACGCTTGTTCATGGTGTATGTATGCCATGTGGTACATATTTTTTTGCCGAGTTTCACCGTCACAGTACATTCTTCAAAAACTTCGCGCACAGCAGTTTCCTTGTACTTTTCTTTCTTTTCCTTCTTGCCCTTTGGTAAATCCCATTTCTTCATGCGGTATATCATCAGAAATTTATCTTTCTTACGAATAAGTCCGCCAGCAGCTTTCACTATTTTAAACTTGCTGCGCAAATACATTCTAATGGAATTATAATCTGTAGCCGACAACACCAGGGAGAGCAGGTTAGTTGGTACTTTGGAATTCAGAAAGTTCAATATCAGATCAAGATCAGACTCTTTTACATTCTTAACCCAAACATGATGGATTAATTTAGCCTGTGTAATGGGCTCACTAGCAGCATCTACAATATGATTTATTTTGCCTGCATCGAAATTCGCATCGGCTTTTAATATCTTGACGGGAACATCGTTGATAAAAATGATCATCTACAGCGCATTTACTTCTTAACCATGTTCGCAAAAGAGCAAATAATTTGGAAGGTGGCAAGCAGATTAGAAAGTTTTTGAAAAGTATTTAACACAGATGCGCTTTTCTGATCGTTGAACGCCTCATTTTTTTAGCTCATATTTGCTGTTTCAAAAATTGCGAATCATGCCCATTATCAAAGTTCAGGAAGAAACAGGCGCCAAAATAGCCTCCATGTTGCTTAAGATTCAAGCTATTAAACTCAGCATTGACAAACCCTTTACCTGGAGCTCAGGCTGGAAATCACCTATCTACTGCGATAACAGGCTGTCATTATCATATCCTGATGTACGCCGCGCCGTTTGTGAGGGGCTGGTAAATGCTATCAAAGAAAACTTCTTTACAGCAGAGTCTATTGCAGGTGTAGCCACGGCAGGTATTGCGCAAGGCGCACTGGTAGCTGAAGCCATGAACCTCCCCTTCCTTTATGTTCGCCCAAAGCCAAAAGATCATGGTATGGAAAACCTGATTGAAGGTAAAATAACCAAAGGACAGAAAGTTGTTGTTATTGAAGACTTGGTTTCAACTGGTGGAAGCTCACTTAAAGCAGCACAAGCTTTGAAAGAAGCCGGTTTTGAGGTGCTGGGTATGGTATCTATCTTCAACTATGGATTTGATGTGGCTTCACGTAATTTTTATGATGCTAATCTTTCACTCATTTCATTAAGCGATTATAGCTATCTATTACGCTATGCATTAGATCAGAAATACATTACCGAAGAGGAAGCTATTTCCTTAAAAGCCTGGCGTGTTGATCCCGGCAACTGGAGAAAATAATGTCGAAACCCAACATCAATACATTTGCGCCCACAAGCCAGGTAAAAAAATCAGTCCGGCTAAATTCATTGGATAAGGGAAGCAGTGTAATTGTTATTGGTGCTGGTGCTTTTGGTGGATGGTCTGCCTTGTACCTGCAACGACTGGGTTTCAACGTGACATTAATCGATACCTGGGGTGCTGGCAATTCACGATCAAGCTCAGGCGATGAAACCCGGATAATTCGTTCTACCTACGGGGCTAACGAAACCTATTTCGATATGAATGTTCGTGCTCTTCAACTTTGGAAGGAGAACGAAAAACTGTTTGATAAAAAGCTGTTCTACAATACAGGTGTACTCTGGTTCTGCTACGAAGAAAAAACACCACTAGTTGATGACTCCATACCTTTCGCCCAAAAACATCAGGCAGATTATATTTATTTAACCAGGCAAGAACTGGCCAGGCAATATCCACTTGTACAGACTGATGATTTGCATCATGCTTTTTTAGATTCTCATGGCGGTTTATTAAAAGCACGTGAATCATGTCTGGCAGTTCAAGAAGCTTTTGTTAAAGAAGGCGGACGTTATATTCAGGCTCATGTTGTTCCCGGAAAAATTCAATTTGAAAAATTATCATCTATACATCTTTCAAATGGACTTGAATTAAAAGCTGATGCTTATCTGTTTGCCTGCGGCTCGTGGCTGGGTTCACTTTTTCCAGAACTTAAAGATGTTATTACCTGCACTCGGCAAGAAGTTTATTATGTAGGAGTGCCTTCAACCCATAGTCAGGAGTTTGAAAACTTTCCTACCTGGATAGATGTCGATGGAAAAGATTTCTATTATGGCATAGCTCATAATGGTGGTCGTGGATTTAAAATTGGTGTTGACAAACGGGGAGATAATTTCAACCCATCTGATGGCAACAGGATATTAAATCAAGAAGTGTTAGCAAAGGCATCCGAATTTCTTGCACACAGATTTCCTCTATTAAAAAATGCACCGTTACTTGAAAATCGTGTGTGCCCCTATGAGAATTCTCCTGATGGAAATTTCATCTTCGATCAACATCCTGAGGCTGACAATATTATTATTCTTGGTGGAGGATCAGGACATGGCTTCAAACATGGTCCTGCGTTAGGTGAACTTATAGCGAATGTTCTTCAGGGGAATGCTAAGGTTCCTGATATTTTTGCATTGAATAGATTCAGCAGTTGAGAATCATAGTCTGACAAAGTATCGACTACAATAACAAAAAGTGTAAAGCTTATTGGCTACTTTTATTAACTGCGAATGCAACTATCGTCTCTTACGAATGGTAATATTTTTACCTTTCTTCTTATCAGAAACACTCTTACCTTTTTTACGCTGATCATTTTTCAAATCAAACAAGTAAGCTACTGATACTCTCAACCCTTTGTTCCTTGATTGCAAAGGTTGTTGATAAAAGGTTCCATTGAATGTACCAGCATTGTTGTTTTTAGTCAAGTAAGTGCCTCCTACTTCATAACGCACTGTAAGCATAATTCTGCGAGAGGGTATAGGCTCAAAAATCAAACTTCCTGCAACATTCAATCCTAATTGTAATCTATTAGCTGATTGAACTGTCATTTCACTTGTTGAAGGATTCCCTCTTTTGAACGCAACATGATAATCAATTAGTCCTCCCTTCACATCCTCACGAATCTCATTACTTGAGGCATACCCTACCCCTCCGAGCCAATAGCTAACAAGAGGTCCTGCTCCTATATTATATTTAAATTCCTTATTTCCTCCCAGCTTACCTTTAAAATCAATCGCATAAATTATTGGCATCTCGATGTAACTAAGCCTGACTCTGTCTACTAATCCTTCGGCATGATTTAGAACATTGGTAGTTTTGCCTTCAATAAGTCTGCCTTTTGTACTATAAATTAGCGAAAGATGAAGGAAGTATCGCTTCTGAACCCTGAACCCTAAATGAGCACCGGCACTATAGCCAATGATAGGCGTAACCTTATATTGAGATCGTAAATCTCGGTCGTCAAATCTGGTCCATGACAAATTACCTCCTGCTTCAGGACCGATAAGAATTTGAGCTGAAGCTCCAGTTAAAAGAGCCAGATAAAAAAATGAGAGGCAAATCGCTTTCACCACAGTTAAAAAAGTTGCTCGAATAATCCGTAATTTAGATAAAATTTCGCTAAAAGGTTGCAATTAACTTTAACAACAGAGATTCTAAAATCTAAAAACGATGTATATTCGTAGGTTTCTTTGAATACCTGTTATTAAAAGGTAAAAGCAATTTTGCTTGTTAACGAGAAACAATAGGACATTTTTTAAAGCATGTGGCAGGTGTCCAAAGCCCTGTTTTTTAGTCACTTTTGTGCTTTTTGTCAGATTAAAGATAGTAAATGCGTAATTCATTTTGTGCTTGTGTAATTATAACACTATCAATGATCAGCTATTCAAAAAGCTGGGCACAAAACTATCCTGTCTATAATAGTTACTATATAAATCCATACTTATACAATCCTGCAGAAGTAGCTACAGATTATACGTATGTCTATATTAATCACAGACGGCAATGGCTTGGTGTTGAAGGAGCTCCAGTGGTGTCCACTATAAATATAAGCTCACAATTGCATGAAAGCAGAAGTGGCATCGGCGCAAAAATATCATCCTTTGAGAGAGGGCTTCTTAACACAACAGATGTATCGCTAACCTACGCCTATGGTGTGCCTGTTAGTGAAAAGAATCTGCTTTATTTTGGACTCTCCGGCGGAGCAATAAATACCACTGTTAACGGTGATCCAGCAGACCCTGCTGTAAGCCGATATCAATCCAATAATTTTCAACCGACTGGAAATTTTGGTCTTTTATACAGATCAGCTTCCGGTATTAACCTGGGTGTGGCGTTGCCACAACTTTTTGCAACGGCTTCTGCTATATCTTTCTCGCCTGTTGACAACATGATTTTCTCAGCTTATTACAGAAGAAAGGTAGAAGGTAAGATTGTGAGTAAAACAAAAAAGGGTGTTCGATCTAAAGTCAAAACTCACGAAACCAACGCACCTCTGGAACTTTACACGCTTTACAAATATTCAAAATTTGGAAATAGTCAGTTTGAGGTCATGGGTAAATTCAACCTGTCAGAACATTTCTGGCTGGGAGCGTTTTATAAACAGAGTTATGGCTTTGGTGCTATCACCGGTATTCAGGCAAATCATTTTATTTTCAGTTACGCCTATGAGCTTGGAGGCCAACCCGAACCTGGATTTTCATCCGGCACACATGAAATTCAACTCGGTATTCGATTAGGCAAACAAAAGATTTATAAGCGAAAAGCTCCGGTTTTACATTCCTTGCTTAAAGCACCAAGTACACAGCACGTAGCCCGATTCCAGCAAACAATTGAAGACACCGATCATGTCGAAAATCGAGAAGATTCTAAGAAGAAATATTATGTAGTTATAAAAGCATTTTCAGACTTTACAGGAGCAGATGTGTTTAAAAAGAAATTAATAACCGAGAAATACAATGCTGACATTTTCTATTACGAAAAAGACAAGAAATATTACGTGCACGTGATGGAAAGTGGCAAGTCAAGTGAGGCGTATGAGGAGGCCCGCAACCTGAAAAACTTCACAAAACTAAAGGAGGCCAAAGTATTGACTGTAATTCAAAAATAGCAGACGTTCAAATCTTTAGTTAAATTCGATGAATGAACCGAAAGACCGCTTTATCTGGGTTACAAGGCCAATGTATTCTTCCATTCATAAGGGCGGTGCGGTAATACTACCAATTAAGCACTGGTATTCCATTAAACTTAAAAAAGTTAATTAGATGAGAATAATAAACAGGTATGGGGCTTTTTTGATTTTAATTTTTGTTGGGCTGCTTCTTTCATCACCTCTGTTAGCCCAAAAACCCATTGTTAAAACCGTAGTAAGAAATACGGGCAGTATGGATAACCTGGTTTCCATATCAGGTCTGAATTTTGGTACTGATATGACCAAACTTGTTGTTTTTTTTGGCGGAGCAAAAGCTACACTGGTTTCGGCTTCTGATCAGCTTCTGGAAGTTCTGGTGCCTAATGGTGCTACCTTTAATTCTCTGACAGTTACCCGATTTCAAAGCACGCCTCCAGGACTTACTGCTTTTTCATCCAACCCGTTTCTTTTAAGTTTTGGTGGCCAGCACCCATTCAACACTGCCAATCTTGAAGCACAAAAAGATTACCCTGCAGAAAAAGGTCTTTATGAAATTTGCACCTGTGATTTTGATGGTGATAATGATCTAGACCTCGCTACCGCTAATAAAGAATCTACAAACGTTACTGTAGTTCAAAATACAAGTACACCGGGTACCATTAACTTTGCTGCTCCAACATTGATACCAATAGGCGCTAAGACCCTTCAAATACGTTGTGGCGACCTTAACGGTGATGGAATGGCTGATCTTATTGTGTCAGGCGGAGATGCCGGCAATCAACTTTTCATTCTTCAGAATCTGGGAGGAACCTTCAGTATGCAATCCATCGCTATGGATCTCGTAGGCGTATTGAATATAAGAATAGGCGACCTTGATCTGGATGGTAAGCCTGATTTAGTAGTTTCTCACTCTGATAATACTACACTGGAAGGAAAGGTATGGGTGCTTCAAAATCAAACGGTCAGCAGTGCCATTGTATTTTCGACACCTATCAGCTTTAAAGTCCCTGAAGCTGTTTCTACCGATGGTGTAGACATTGCCGATCTTGATGGAGATTCATACCCTGAAATTATTACCAGTCAAAGACAGGTGAATGCAAGTAATCTTTACATCATTAAAAATAATAGTTCGCCTGGCAATTTGGCACTCGGAGTCACAACCAAACTTACAGCTAAAGGTGTTGTTATTCATGTGAGGGCTGCAGACATGGACGGCGACCAGAAACCTGATATTGTGGTTACGCAAGTACTTAATTCTACGGTCTCTATTTTTCGAAACACAAGTACACTCTCAAATTTTACCTTCGATGCACCAGTAAGCTTCGCTACAGAAGCCAGCCCGTGGGGTATGGACCTTGGTGATCTTGATGGCGATGGAAAAGTTGATATAACAGTGTGCTCTGTAAACAAAACTAATCTTACCATTTTAAATAATGAAAGTGTAGGCAGCACCTTGTCATTTACAAAACTTCTGCAACCAACGCTGCAAATAAGCCGACATCCCCTTGTAGGCGACATTGATGGCGACGGTAAACCTGATATTGCATTCACCACGATAGATGACATAACACTTACCAAACAACGGGTTTCTGTGTTTAGAAATGGTACCTGTATGATTCCCCAGGTAAAGCCTGACACATTGCTTGCACTCTGCACAGGTACAGCTTTTAAGCTCTTCTCTAATGTTAGTAAAGGCTCAACCTATACATGGAAGAACACTACTACGAATACAGTCGTAGGAACGAATGATCCATTCTTTACTATACCCACAACAACAGCTTCATCAAGCAAATACGCTGTCACCATTTCACCACAAGCAGGAGGCATTAGTTGTCCAACTGCTTCTGCGGAAGTTACCGTGAATGTGAGCAATGGAACAGCTACTGCTCCAACTTTTGTTTCACCAACCGGTCCGATTTGTGTTGGAAGTACACTCAACCTGGAAGTAAAAAATGATGGTTTCAAGTATGTATGGAGCGGGCCAAATAATTATTCTGGCACTACATATAAGCCAGCACCTATCACTAATTTCCAAAGCAAAAATGCAGGACGTTATTATGTAAATGTGATGGATGCTCTGGGGTTATGCCTGGCACAGCGGAGCTCTATTGTTGTCGAGATCATCGACGCGCTTGACTTTTCTGTTTCTTTTCCAGGCACAGCGCTTACTTGCCTGGGATCCAAGAGTCTTGCTGTTTCACCTACACCAAGCTCTGCAACCTATCAGTGGTTTGAAAAGACAAGTGGTAATATAGGCGGAGCCACGTCCACAACGTTAAGCGTAACAGCCACAGGAGAATATGGTGTGCAGGTAACTTTACCCGGATGTAACCCTGCTAATACCACTCCCATAAAAATTTCTCTTGCGTCTGCTCCAATACCCGACTTCTCCTTTAGCCCTTCTCCTGCCTGCGCAGGACAGAATGTAAAATTTAAAAATCTAACTTCTATTGACAACCAACTGGATACCGTTCAAAACCCTTTGATCTACACATGGTCATTCGGAGACGGAACATCTAGTGATAAAAATCCGATTCATAAATACAGTGCCGCAACTACCGCCAGTATAACGCTAAAAGCTACTTACATGAATGGTGATGCTGCATGTGTCATGACATCAGGTGCACAATCCTTAATTGTCAATCCAGCACCTTCAGTATCTATTACAAATAGTTTAAATGAATATAATTTTTGCCCTGGCGATAGTCTTAAATTGGATATTATAGGAGGTCCCTTTGACTCCTATAAATGGAGCACTAACGAAATAAGTCCTTCCATTTATGTAAAGCTAGGAGGTAAATATAGTGCAGAGGTTGTAAGCGGAAGCTGTACATTAAATGCCGAGTCGCCTGTCGTTACAGTTAGTGAAACGTTACTTAGCGTTACTGCCACGCCCGAATCAATTGCGGAGGGTGCCAGCACCCAGTTAGAAGCGACTGGACTCCTTAGTTATACATGGTCACCAACAGATTTACTCTCAGACGCTTCACTTCCAAACCCGGTGGCGACACCTGCCACAACTACCACCTATATGGTAACAGGGCCTGATACGAATGGCTGCACTGAGACGGGCTCAATTCAGATAACAGTAAAAGGTGCATCTATTACCAGCAAATTAAATCCAAACAAATTACTTTCACCTAATGGACTTCCTCAATACAAACTATGGAACGTTGATAAAATTGAAGAATACCCACAATGTAGCGTTGCTATATATGATGATAAAGGCATTAAGGTTTACGAGGCTAAACCTTATAACAATGACTGGGATGGTACCTTCAAAGGCAGTCGATTACCAGATGGTGTCTACTATTATATTATTCGTTGCGATGGTGAAGAAGGTAAGCCTCGCAGTGGAAGTATTACATTACTTCGATGAACTGCAGACTAAAAAACTTCATTCTTTTGTAATCTGAGGTGCCTAACGGTCAATTGTCTGTAATTTTTTGGTAAAACCTACATCATCAGGTTACTTCGTATTTTAGTAAATTGATAAACGATTGAATACCCGTATTTATGCGGTTTTTGAAGCAGATTTTTAAACTTAAAGTACTATGAAGAAGTTATTGTTCTTGCTGGCGTTTTTGGCAACCTCTTACAGTTATGCCCAGGAAATTGGCAAATGTGGTGACGGAATAGATAACGATGGCGATGGCTTTATTGATTGCTACGACTCAGAGTGTTACTCTGACAATCTCTGTGCAGACTTCTTTATTGGTAAGGATGCCTCATGTGAAGCAAAGCCAGACACCTTCCCTCCTTTTACCATGCACTTAAAATATACTTCTGACAAGGGTACACATCACCCTAACAGACTTATCATTGGAGACGTTGATAATGATAATGTTCCTGAAATAGTTACAACATTTAGAGGAGAAAATTCTGGTGATGTAGACACTGGATTGAACCCAACCTCCGGATTTCTTAATATTTTCCAACCCATATTAGGATCATCTGTATTGAACCTTGACAAACAAATTGACATGGGTAAAGATGGATTATACCCAACCTATGAAGATATTGCTATGGCTGATATTGATGGTGATAAATCAGCTGATATCTTCGTCTTATGTAAAGACGTCGTTAAGGGCACAAATTCGAAAGGAGCCACTACTTACACCAATTATTTTAAAATAATGGCGTACGACAGTAAAACTGGTGCTCCAAAATGGATAGACAATTCAGGCCCAACTCCAAAAATAGCTCCAATAGATTTTTCTACTAATAACCCAGCTACGTTCGGCATTGCCGATTTTGATGGAGATGGCCTTTCGGAACTTTATGCAAAAGGATCTATTTATGATGCTCATACAGGAAAATTAATGGGTAGTGCAAAAGGTACTTTTAGCAATGGCCCAATTGCTGCCGATATAGATAACACATCACCGGGACTTGAACTTATAGTAGGTTGCAGTATTTATGGTGTTTCTATTAATCGCGGGACACTTACAGCAACGTTAAAACTCTTGAAGTCTGAACCTAACTATTATCCACGTGGAGCTTCCTCTCAAACCAGTATTGCTGATTTTAACCAGGACGGTCATTTAGATGTTCTAGCGGTGGGATGTTATGGAAGCGGTAATGACAACACAACTATTTTTTTCTGGGACGTATTTAACAATAAACTAAAATATTATAAGGATCCATATTTTGATCCTACAAAAGTACCTGTTCCTCTGCCCGGCTGGCCCAATGGAGCTGGGCGACTTAATCTGGCTGACATTGATGGCGATACACTTATGAATATTGTTTATGTATCCGCCAGTAATCTTGTTGCGCTAAAAGAAGTTTCAACAGGAACTGGACTTGCAGAACTTTGGCGTGATGCTGGTGTAGTTGAAAATACTTCGGGATATACGGGATGTACATTATTTGATTTTAACGCCGATGGAAAATCAGAAATTGTTTATCGTGATGAGGAATACCTATACATCTATACATCAACACAAGCGACTGGCTCAACTCCGGCTGGTTACACAAAAACTCAACAGATTTGTAAGTCCAGAACAGCATTTGAATATCCAATCGTAGCCGATGTAGATAATGATGGTCATGCCGAAATTTGTGTGACCTGCGCTGTAAGCGGAGCTGCAGGGGACCCTGCTTCACAAGGAAGAAATCTTAAACTCTTTGATGATGCTCAAATCCGAGTATTTGAGTCTGGTGATCCCATTAATGCTCCATGGGTTCCTGCTCGTAAAGTATGGAATCAGCATGGTTATTTTATTGTGAATGTTAACGATAATTTGACGATACCAACACATCAGCAGCTTAGTGAATTGGTTTTCAGTGGAAATGCTCCATGCAGAAATGGAGGAAAGAATAGACCATTTAATAGTTTTCTAAATCAAGCTCCTTATACTAATTCATATGGCTGTCCTCAGTATGCGGCACCCAACTTGACTTATCTGGCAGGCTCACTTGTGATCAACGCACCAACTTGTCCGGATAAAGATTTTACTGTTTCTCTTACTATCAAGAATTTAGGTAATAAGAACATAACAGGAAGCGTACCTATTTCTTTCTATAATAGAAACCCATTCAAAACAGGTGCAACATTGTATAACACTGTTAAGGTGAGTCTCGCAAATCTTATCCCTGGGGCAACGTTCACTACTTCGTCACTTACTGTAAAAGGAAATGGTTCTGCTGATTCACTTTGGATTGTTTTAAATGATGCTGGTACTACATTACCAACTCCAATTAAACTCCCTAATACTGCCTTTATAGAGTGTGATTATAACAATGGAATACCTGCTTATGTAACACCAACACCGGTTCCGATGACAGCTATCACAACGGATGACTTACAATGTAATGGAACTTTACCTCATACAGGAACAGCAACAGCCAAGGTTGTTATTAATTCAGTAGACAGAAGCAGCGAGTTTGACTTTTACTGGAGCGATGGCACTACTGCAAAGCCCATCCCCGCCGACTTTAAAGGAAAGACTTATACTCAACGTGCTGCAGGTACCTATACTGTATTTGGTGTGCATAAATTGGCTAGCTGTGGTACAACAACTGTTCAGGCTGTCGTAAAACAATCGCCGGCAAAGGATCCACAAGTAGATGTATATGTTGTTCAGGACGACAACAATTGCTCCGTTCCCAATGGTATTCTAAGAGCTGTAGTTAACGATCCTGACAAGGATGGAGTGGGTGACCCTGCTTCTAAATTTACATTTGCATGGTATAAAACAAGTGAGTTCCTAACGGGAACAATAGTAAGTACAAGCGATAGTGCACGGGTACTATTGCCAGTTCCTTACACGGTACTCGTTACTGATAAGACAACAGGCTGCTTTAATAACGGAACACCTAAAACTGTTGGCGATGCCAGACCAAAAATGAAAGTCTCCATCGTTCCAACTCCGATTAATTGTTCAGCATTACCAACCGGAACATTAACGGCAACACTCACTGTTAATGGCGCAACAGTAAGTAATCCGGCTGGCTATCAATTCAACTGGTATAATGGCAAAAAAGTAAAACCCGGAACTCCCGACTACTCAACACAAAATCTTTCAGGTTTGTCTGCTAATAGTTATACACTTTTTGTCTTCGACCAGTCAGGTACACAGTGCGTTTCTGATACTGTTACTTCAACGGTAACGAAAACACTACCACCAGTTATACTCTCTACCAAAGCGACACACAAACAAACGTCATGTCAAGTTGGTGTGAGCAATGGCTCTGCCGAAGTTGTTGTTGATGATATTACAAAATATACATATCAGTGGTTTAACGGCCAGAATACTCAGGCAGCTAATAAAATACCTGGAGCAACTAGTTCAACTGTTGCTGGCCTTGCTAAAGGAATTTACACGATCCAGATTACAGAGATATCAACCAATTGTAGTTCAACTGCTGAAGTAACCATCGATGAGGATACTGCACCTATTGTGATAACACCAAGTGCTATATCAAATTCAAGCTGCTCACCTAAAACTGGCTCCGTTACTATCAATGGTGTACCAGCATCAGGTAGCGTTTTGTCAGATTATACTTTCTTCCTGGATAATGGAAAAACAACAGTACAACAAACTGGCAATAATGTTTTTTCAAATCTTGATCAAGGCACTTACAACGTCTGGGCTTTTAATGATGTTACTAAATGTCAGACTACTGTAAAGCAGCAGCCTGTTCTTAATACAATTCCAGTAGTTTCATCAACACCATCTGTTGTTCAAGCAGCAGCTGATTGTAAAAATGGACTAGGTACATTATCCGTAAGTTCAAGTGGAAGTGCTAACAACTTCAGGTTCGATTGGTATAAAGGTGGTGATACCACAGGAGTATCATTGTTCTTTGAAACAGGTACATCTTCAACCTTTATAACAAAGTATGGTAACTATTCCATAAAAATAGAAGACTTGTCTAACCATTGTAAAACTATGGTGCAGCAGTTCTTGCCTGTTGCTAACTCACATTCATTATCAACAGCACCAACTGATCTGGACAAATGTGCACCACTTCTTGGCGGAAGTGTTGATGCAACGCTTACCATAACTACTACTGTACCCGCCGTAACCTATACACAGGCAGACTACGTTATCGATATATATAAGGCGAGTGATGATCCAGATGCCTTAGACACGGGTTCACCATTACCAATGAATACCATTACACCAGCAGGTGCCACTGTTACGCAGACCTACACACTTGCTAATGTCTATGATGAAGGATTTTATACTTTTGTTGCTACATGTAGAAAACCTGGCTCACCAACAGATGGATGCCGTGTTTCTTCAACTGTAAATCTAAGACGCATTACTACTAACCCGGTTATCAACAATACAGTTGTTGACAATGTGAAGTGTGCGCCTAAAGATGGTGGAGAGATTGATCTCGTTTTAGGTGTCAATCCTGGTGTCGATGATGATCCAAACCTTTATGACTTTACATGGAGTAACGGCGCAGTTACAAGTAATGTGACTGGATTAGCTCCAAATACTTATACAGTAACAGCCACATTTAAACCAACTGTTAAAAACGGAGGATGTTCCAGCACTAAAACAATACCCGTGCTAGACGTACCACAACTCATTGCTTTACCTCCACTGACACCTACCGCAGTAACACATTGTGCTCCTGCAAATGGCTTAACTCCAAATGCAGAAGGCGCGGCAGCTATAACACAGCTTACTGTCAATGGTAGTACTGTTAATGCTCCTTTTCCAGTTGCTTATACATTTGCCTGGAGTAATGGAGCTACAACAAATAGCGTAAGTGGACTTCTTCCTAATACCTATAATGTAGTCGTTACGAACACAACCACAGGTTGTACTCAGAATGCGGATGTTACAATAGAAGACCAAACCATTAACACTGTTGGAGTTGACTTAGTGAAATTCAGAAATGAAGTTCATTGTGTTGATCCTCAAAAGGGTATGTTCCGCGTTGCGGGAACCACACCAGGAACAAACACAAATGGATACAGTTACAGCTGGTATAACGGTGCTTCACCAACATTAACAGGACCTCCTGATTATGCTGTAACACTGGATTCATTAAACAATCTCTCTTTCAATCAGACTATTACTGTTAAAGTCGAAAACCTGGATAACAATTGCTGGGCTGTTGGAACATATACGTTAGGAGAAACAATTATACCTATCCGCATAAGCGCCAACTCCACACCAATTACTCAATGTGATAATATTCTGGTTGGAACTGCAGAAGATGGATCGCTTTACTCCACCGTAATATTGCCAACAACAAGAAGAAGTGGTCCTGTAGATCCAAAAACAGATTTTACTTATATATGGGAATTTAATGGTGTTGATAAATACACCAATCAGCAAGAGGTTAAGAACCTAAAACTCACTGATGTACAAGGTGCTGTAATTAAAGTCAGAGCTGTAGATAATTTTGACGCTGACGCCCGATGTGTTAGTGATATTGTACAAGTATTTATTGAGAATGCTCAAACATTCCCGGCTGTTGCTGCTACAGCTTTATTACCTGTTACGAATTGTAATTTAATTCCTAATGGCAGCGCTGCAGCAAGTGTGAATGGCGATATTCTAAATTATTCTTTCGAATGGTATGAAGATGCTATTACACCATCAAGCACTTCATTCCACCTCGGCCCGGATGTTGATAGTCTGAAAGCATTTCTTTCACCTGATAATACTTTCTATACTGTACTCGCAACCAATATATTTACTGGTTGTACAAATTCAGATACGTTGCATATAAAGTATGTTCCAGGCAAATTACAAGATCCGAATGTTACTGTGTTAGCAGATCAGACAAGTTGCGATCTTACAAACCCTAACGGCTCACTTGGAGCTGACATTGGAGGAAATACTGCAGCTTATGAGTTCACATGGACTAAAGTTGGTGATGCTGCCTTTGGATCAAAGAAACAACCTGTTATCACTGATCTGATTGACTGCTCAAATTGTTACAACGTTGTTGCCGTTGATACTGCAACAGGTTGCCAATCAAGCAAGAATGGATCTATTGTATTCAAGCCCGTTTATCCTGATTTCAATCTGGCTATAATTGACGCTACTTGTAATAATGATGATGGCTTTGCTGCTGTTTATATTATAAATGAGGATCCTATCAACATCAAATCAATTGAATGGTTTATTGATGGCAACCTTGTGATATCTGGTAATGCTGCTTATAATGCTGTGGCTAGTGATAACTATAAAGTAGTTGTTACAACTGACATGGGATGTACAGCTGAAAAAACTTTCAGCATCAGACCTGAAGTACACCCGCATAACGGTATATCCAGAAACAACGATGACTTGAATACTCACTTTCATATTGATTGTATTGACAATTATCCTGGCAACATTGTAAGAATTTACAATCGTATAGGTACGTTAGTTTACGAAGCAAAGGATTACAACAACTTTGACGTATCCTTCGACGGAAAATCAAATAAAGGGGTAAGTGTTATGGGTACTAACTTACCTGATGGTACATATTTCTATATTATTGATAAACGAAATGGGTCCAAGCAGTTAGCTGGTTATCTTGAAATTGTTAACTAACTTGCGCCTATGAGTGGAAAATTTAAATACCTTCTTATACTCGGTTTATTATTGGGCATAGTTCAAAGCTATGCCCAGCAATATCCTGTATTTACTCAGTATTATTTTAATGAATTGGTTATCAATCCTGCTTATGCCGGAAGTCACGTGCAGCTAAGTCTTACGGCTATGTACCGTAATCAATGGGTCAACTTTCCCGGGGCACCTAAAACCTACAACATTAGTGGCCATTCATCTTTCAAGAAAAAAAGGATGGGCTTTGGCTTTATGATTAATCATGATGAAATAGGAAGTTATAAGAATGAGCACATCTATTTCAGCTACGCTTATAAAATACTCTTCCCAAAATCAACACTCTCTATGGGTATTCAGGCGGGATTTAATTTGTTAAGTGCCCGATATAAACTTGATTTACAAAATATAGATGACCCTTCTTTTTTAAATTCGATTAATACCATTAAACCTAATTTTGGAGCTGGTCTATATTATAATCGTAAAAATTTCTTTGTTGGTATTTCCATTCCTTTCATCATTAACAATACGATTGCCTCTTCTGTTCAACAAAATTTATTAAACGGAATAAAGGAAGCTCGCTACTATTATCTCCGATCAGGTTTTGTTAAAACAATAGATAGAAACAAAAATGTTAAAATCAATCCTTCCGTTCTTGTTCGAACGCAAGAAGGTCAGCCGTTAGCTGTAGACTTTAACTGTGCATTCATTTTTTATGATGTCTTTGGAGCCGGTATTTCTTATAGAACCAGTGACTCCTTCATCACATTTATTGATTTACAAATGACTGAGCAAATGCATTTTGCTTACTCATATGATTGGACAACGTCCAGCATAAACAGATTCGCTGCAGGGTCGCATGAGTTCATGTTAAACTATCGTTTCAAGATCTCGTCTGTACATAAGAATCTGGAGTGCCCCAAGTATTATGAGTATAGATAATTTTAGTTTTAAAGTTCAAAGTTAAGAACCATGAAACTATTTCTTATTGTTAAGCCACGTACCGGTAACTTCATTTAGTACTTTGATCTTTTGGTTAAAGTCGCCTTTAATCTGATCTCGGATTTTTTGCATGTTGTCGAGAAGAGCGTTGGTGTCTTCAGGAAGAGCATCTTCAAGATACTCACGCATGCGTTTGGCAATGGTTGGTGATTTACCATTCGTAGATATACCGATCTTCAAATTACCTTTTGTAACAACAGCCCCTAAATAGAAATCGCAAAGATCAGGGGTATCAGCAACGTTGATCAATACATTTCTTGGGCGGGTAAAGGCGCGGATGCTTTCGTGCAGCTTTTTATCATCAGTGGCCAGAATAATAATATCCTTATCCCATGCATCCCACAATCTGAAGTTACGTTCTATGAGTTTTATTGAGGAATGCTGAGCAGCTAATGATTTAATCTCATTGCGTATTTCACGGCCAATCAAGGTAATTTTTGCTGCGGGAGAATTCTTTAATAATGCTTCCAATTTTTCCAGGCCAACATTGCCTCCACCCACAATAAGTGTCTCCAGCATTTCAAGCTTTAAAAAAACAGGGAAGAGATTATTGCGATCGCTCATGTTACCTTGATTATACTATCCTGAACTGATCAATCAACTCTATTATTGAGTCATGACTTTTTGAAGAACAGTCTCTACTATTCTGGCATATCGTACTACTTCGCCAATAATAATTATCGCAGGTGATTCTATTCCTTCTTGCTTGACTTTTTCTGTAATATTTGAAACGGCAGCAATTACACAACGTTCATTCTTTAATGTTCCGTTTTGTATAACGGCAACAGGAGTATCGACTTTACCAGCTGCGTGAAAGAGATTCATAATCTCCTCCAGTTTGTTTAAGCCCATTAGGATTACAACAGTGGCGGTTGACTGAGCTGCCAATGCTACATCGCCAGAGATAGCGCCGGCTTGTGTGGTGCCTGTTACTACCCAAAAACTCTCGCTTACTTTTCTCGCTGTAACAGGAATATTTAAATTTGCAGGTACAGCAAGTGCACTGCTAATCCCGGGAATAACTTCGGTTTCTATACCAAAAGAGTTTGCGAATTCTATTTCCTCATATCCACGACCAAAGACAAATGGATCTCCACCCTTAAGCCTCACAACATGACCATGAAGAAAAGCTGATTCAACAATCAAGTCGTTAATCTCATCTTGAGTGAAGGAATGCTTACCGGCACGTTTGCCTACGGATATTACAGGCACTCCGTGAGGAACATTTTGTATCAACTCTTCAGATACCAACGCATCAACTAAAACGACATTCGCTTTCTTTAGGGCATTAAGTCCTCTTAACGTGATAAGATCAGCAGCACCAGGCCCTGCTCCTATCAGCGTAAGTTTGGGTTTGATATCAGATAAGTTTTTTAAACTCATTTTTCTGCTACAACTGGAACTGGTTCTTTAACCGTGCTATTTCTATATGCCTGAACATGCTCTACAAATCTTGACGCATCCGTCATAAACTCAAGAGCAAAAGATTCAGTTGGTTCGTTCTTATTGATACGGAAAAGATATTCTTTAAAGTTAACAGGCATTTCAATCAAGCCGCTATCAACAAACTTAGTCTGAAATTCAGTGATCACCTGATATTGTGTTGATGGTCTCACATCAACAGTTAACAACATTGCTTTAGCCGTATTGATAAAAGTGCTATAGCTATGATAGATTGAATCAGCATAGTGCTTGTTATCAAAAGTCTCTTTAGCAAGCGCTATCTTTTCTTCAGATTCATAAAGTAAAGTTGCTACCAGATCAATCACCACACCGGCGCACTCACCTACTGAGGTATGAAGAATGAAATTATGATCTTCACCCCAGTCGATATAATCTTCATCAACGATAGATGTTAAATCGCCAAGTGGTTTTAAGAAAGCGTAGAAATGATTACGACCTATGCGTTTGAAGTAGTCATGATAGTATTCACCTTCCTGACCGTTTGCAGCATAATCATCCAACAACAAACGTAACGCTGCAGGGCCACGCTTGCTCGGGATCTTCAATATTTTATCAGAGATAATACCTTCACCGTTTTTAAGTTTGCCTCCACCAAGCAATACAACAAGTGCTGGCATAACTTTGCCACTCTTATCTTTTATGGTGCTTCCATGCAAGCCAATACCGGCAAGGCCGTGCTGTCCGCATGAGTTGGGGCAACCACTGATTTTTATTTTGATATCAGTATTGTAAATCAAATCGGGGTATTCTTCCTTGATTACTTTTTCTAATTCAACAGCAATACCGTAGCTGCTTGAAATTCCCAATGCACAAGAGTCTGTACCAGGGCACGCAGTAATATAAGAAACACTATCAAAGCCAGGATCTGCCAATCCCAAAGCATCTAATTCATTAAATAAACTCTTTAATGATTCAGGTCGAACGAAACGCAGCAAGTAACCTTGGTTAACTGTGATACGCATTTCGTTTGATGCATATTTGTCGACGATGTCAGCAAACTGGCGACTCTTGTCAGAAGAAAGATTTCCTAATTGAACACGAACATAAACGCCGAGATAGCCAAGTTGCTTTTGTTCAAACACATTAGTCTTAAACCAACGATCGTATCTAACCTGGTCTTTAACTTCAACAGCCACATTAGTTTGTGCTGGTGGCATTGCAGATTCAGGCAATATGTTTGTATTGATTTTATATGTTTTGCTCTTCAGTGCCTTGCGTTCTTCTTCTACCAACTCCATTACTCTTTCAAGACCGATATCATCTAGCAAGAATTTGAAACGTGCTTTCATACGGCGAGTTCTTTCGCCATAGCGATCGAATACACGCAGCACACTTTCTGTAAAAGGAATGATCTGATCTTCTGCCAGAAACTCAAATGCTGTAAGCGCGAGGTAAGGATTAGCACCAAGTCCTCCGCCAATCACTACTTTAAAACCACGATTGCCATCAACAATCTTAGGAATAAAACCTAAGTCATGAATGAATGTGTAAGCAGTATCATCTTCATTATTTGAAAATGCTATTTTGAATTTACGACCCATTTCCTGGCAAATAGGATTGCGTAGAAAATATTGAAACATTTCATACGCATAAGGAGAAACATCAAACACCTCTTTAGCATCTATGCCTGCCGTTGGTGAAGCTGTAATATTTCGCACGGTGTTACCACATGCTTCTCTTGTTGTAATATCATCAAGCTCTAATTTAGTCCAGAGCTCTGGTGTCCTGTCCAGGCTTACAAAGTGAATCTGAATATCCTGACGGGTTGTTGCATGCAGGTTGCTGCTCGCATACTCGTCTGAAATGTCAGCGATTCTTCGCAGTTGTTTAGTTGTGATTCTACCCAACGGAAGTTTGATACGAATCATCTGCACACCAGACTGACGTTGTCCATAAATACCACGTGCTAAGCGAAGACTGCGAAATTTTTCGTCGTCAATCTTTCCTTCACGAAACAACCTGATTTTCTTCTCGAGATCAATAATATCTCTGGCAACTACTGGGTTGTCTAAATCTTCTAATTCAGTACGAAAACTTTGCATCGGTTATTTAAATTGATGTTAAAAACAAAGAGCCTTTCATGTTCTGCAACAGGAAAGGCTCGTATACTTTTAATGGTTAAATTCATTAAGTATCCAACTCTCCTGCAGGTAAAATAATCTGCTTACAACAGCTATTACAGCAAGTCAATACAGATAGTTCATTACTACAAGTTTTGAATTCCACTACGTTCAGTTTAGTGGTACTAAAGTAGGCCAATTTTAACGGATTATCAATTTGAGGCACTCCTTTGGATGTTGAATCACCAGGCACACAACTGTTTAAGTTGTGAGCGCAAACGTTGTAAAGCGTTCTTCTGCGCATTACTATAACTAAATGTAATAGCTCATAACCAAATATGATGGCTACTATCCTTCATCGTCACAAAAAATCGAGCCACTACTTACGCAGTGGCCCGATCCAACTCTAACCCTATTTAATAAAACTAAACCCTAAAATTTGTGGCGAACGAAGGCTTCCATAGCTTCGTATTCTGCCAATCCAAGTTTGTTATATGCTTCGGCTGTAGCATGATTTCTATCTTCAGCACGCATCCAGAATTCGCGTTTATCGCTGCCCGGGAACATGGCGCTGTCTTTTTGTGACTGGTGTTTGAAAACTGCTCTGCGCTTGCGCATCAGTTCATCAGGACTAAGTGGTACGGCCATTTCAATCTGATCGATATCCCACTCCTGCCATGCGCCGCGGTATAACCACACCCAGCAGTCTTTCATCCAGGCTTCTTTTTTAAGGCGTTTTACAGCTTCAAAAATGGCTGCAAGACAAACACGGTGTGTTCCGTGCGGATCAGAAAGATCACCAGCAGCATAGATCTGATGTGGTTTTACTTTCCTAAGAATATCCATGATAACCTTCACATCTTCTTCACCGATTGGTTTCTTTTTAACAGCACCTGTTTCGTAGAATGGCATGTCAAGGAAGTGCATTTGCTCATCTGGAATCCCTACATAACGGCCACCCGCTTTCGCTTCTCCTCTTCTGATCAAACCTTTTATTTTCAAAACTTCAGGACTATCAATTTGTCCGGGGCCTTTTTTGGTAAGCGATTGAACAACCTTCTTATAAAATTTCTCACCATCAGTTTTACTTAAGCCAAACTGATCATTGAAATCGCGAACGAAATCGGCAAAGCGGATAGCATCATCATCAAACACAGCAATGTTACCTGAGGTTTGATAGGCCACGTGAACTTCATGTCCCTGATCAACTAACCTGATGAAAGTTCCACCCATGGAAATTACATCGTCATCAGGGTGTGGTGAGAACAATACAACTCGCTTCGGGAAAGGCTTAGCACGTTCAGGTCTGTTGGTATCATCAGCCTTAGGCTTGCCACCTGGCCAACCTGTAATAGTATGTTGAAGGAAGTTAAATACTTTAATGTTTACCTGATATGATGAACCAAACTCTGTAACAATATCGCCCATACCATGCTCCATGTAATCATGGTTAGTAAGTTTCAGAATAGGCTTATTCAATTTTTGTGATAACCAAACTACGGCCTTACGAATAAGTTTGTCATTCCACTCAATACTATCAAGCACCCATGGTGTCTTGATGCGCACAAGTGACGATGATGCAGCATCGTCAAGAACAACTAAACAATTTTCATGTTTCTGTAAGAATGATGATGGAATCTGATCGGTGATTGGTCCTTCAACAGCTTTCTTAATAACGGATGATTTACCTTCACCCCATGCCATCATGATAACGCGTTTTGCTTTCAGGATAGAGCCAACACCCATGGTGATCGCTTTACGCGGAACGTTTTCTTCACCGAAGAAATCGCTGGCTGCGTCGATACGAGTAACCTGATCAAGTGTGATCATACGCGTTACGGAACGTTCAGAAGAACCTGGTTCGTTAAAACCAATGTGACCTGTACGACCGATACCAAGAACCTGGATATCGATGCCTCCTAATTGAACAATCTTCTCTTCGTAATTCTGGCAAAATTCATTTACCTTATCCTTAGGCAAGGTGCCATCAGGTATGTTGATATTTTTCTTTGGTATGTCAAGGTGATCAAACAGATGCTCATTCATGAAACGCACATAGCTTTGAAGCGCTGTTGGTGCCATGGGAAAATATTCATCCAGGTTGAAAGTATGGACGTTTTTAAAGCTGAGACCATCTTTATGCATCTTCACTAATTCGGCATAAACACGTGTTGGAGTTGAGCCAGTAGCCAGCCCCAGAACAACTGGTTTACCTTCTTTCTGACGAGCCTTAATTAAAGAGGCGATTTCTTTCGCCACAAATTGAGAGCCTGCATCAGATGATTGGAAGATTTTAACCGGGATTTTCTCAAAAGAGGTTAGATCATTATTCATAGTTTTACTTAGTTTTTTTGATCCTGTTAATCAAAGCTTAAAGGTATATAAAAGCGCAAATTTATCAAGTGTTTGCGGTAACATAAATTTTATGCACATTTTCCGAACAATTGTTAGTAACTCTCTATCTTCTTCCAAAATCAGTCTGAACAACCCTTTTTTGACCCTGGGATCATGTTTTGCGGACGGAATTGGCAGGCGCTTGAGGGAAAATAAATTTTCAGTTCTGCCTAATCCTTTTGGAACGATCTACAATCCCCACGCTATCCACAAACTGCTTCACTATGCTATTGCGGATAAAACTCCCCCTGATAATACCTATCTGAACCACAATGAGGTATTTCTAAATTACGATTTTCATTCAGAATTCTCGGCGTTATCTCAAGCAGAGTTGGTTGAAAAAATAGAAACAAGTATTAACACAACTCACGCATTCCTTAAAAATGCTTCACATCTTATTTTAACGTATGGCACAGCCTGGATTTACGAGCGGCGTGACACTTCTGAGATTGTAGCCAATTGTCATAAGAAACCTTCTGCGGAGTTTACAAAGTCACTCCTAACACAGAAAAAAGTTATTGAATCTTTTCAGAATGTCTATTCAGCATTAAAAACTTTCAATCCATCACTTAAGATCATTCTAACAGTAAGTCCTGTACGACATCTAAAAGATACGCTTGAACTTAATAGCGTTAGCAAATCTGTTTTGCGTTTAGCGTGTCATACCCTCAGTACCACATACACCGATGTGGAATATTTCCCTGCGTATGAAATTATGCTTGATGACTTGCGTGATTATCGTTTCTATAAAGAAGACATGATTCATCCTACAGAAGAAGCTGTGGACTACATCTGGTCAGCGTTCATGGATAGTTATGCCGATCAGGATTTAAAAAACTTTCTTAAGCAATGGAAAGAAATACAAACAGCAATGGCACATAAACCCTTTCATCCTTCAACGAAAGCTCATCAGAAATTTCTAAGTGATCTTTTAAAGAAGCTTGAGTTACTCAGCACAAAGGTTGATGTGAAATCAGAAATAAGCTTAATTCAAAATCAAAAATCATAAATTAGAATACGATTGCGTAAAAAAGAACCCTTAATTCTATAAAAATCAATTAGTCTGTGGGTATATTAGGTTTAAAAGAACCCTGTCAATTTATTTTTTATCACATTTTATCTTAATGAAGGATACGACAATTTTTGAGCATTACCCGGTAAGTCCGCAGACCTGGGATGAAATGTATGAGAAGGGATATGTAAGAACTCCTTACAATGGTGTATCCAATTTTCTTAATCAGATTCCGGTAGACGAGCTGAATAAGAAAGAAGATCTGGCTAAAAAACTTTTCATGAGTCAGGGTGTAACGTTCACGGTTTACTCAAGCGGCGAAGGCATTGAAAAGATTTTTCCATTTGATATCATTCCTCGGATCATCACAGCCAGCGAGTGGGATATTATTGAACGCGGCATCAAGCAGCGACTCAAAGCTCTTAACTTATTTCTGAAAGATGTTTATAATGATCAGTTCATTTTAAAGGATGGCATTGTGCCGATGGAACTCATCTATTCATGCCCTCATTATTTACGGGAGATGCATGGATTAAAAGTGCCATTCGATATTTATGTTCACATTGCCGGCATTGATCTTATCCGCGATTATGATGGGACCTTCTATATATTAGAGGATAACTTAAGAACGCCTTCTGGTGTTTCTTATATGATTGAAAACAGGGAGATTACAAAACGCATTTTCCCCGACCTCATCCCTCAAAACAATGTTCGTTCAGTAACAGAATATCCAAGCATACTTTTCAAGAATCTGGTATCGCTGTCGCCACGACAAGTTTCAAATCCTACGGTCGTTTTATTAACGCCTGGTATTTACAACTCTGCATACTTTGAGCATACTACGCTAGCTCGATTGATGGGTGTTGAGTTAGTAGAAGGCCGTGATCTTGTTGTTGATAATCATCGTGTATACATGAAGACAACATCAGGCTTACAACAGGTTGATGTTATCTACCGAAGAGTTGATGATGATTTTCTTGATCCATTGGTTTTCAACCCTACAAGTATGTTGGGTGTATCCGGATTAATGTCTGCGTACAGAAAAGGAAATGTAGCCATCGTAAATGCTGTTGGTAATGGTGTTGCTGATGACAAGGCCATCTATACTTATGTACCCGAAATGATCAAGTATTATCTCAATGAAGATCCGTTACTTAAAAATGTACCAACCTACCAACTGGGCAACCCTGACGAATACAAACATGTAATGACCAACATCAATAAAATGGTTATTAAGAAAACGAACGGATCGGGTGGTTACGGCATGCTTATGGGACACGCCGCTTCCGAAAAAGAAATTGATGAGTACAAGAGTGAAGTTGAAAAAGATCCTCGCCAGTTTATTGCGCAGCCTACTATCAGTCTTTCAACAGCTCCGTGTTATATAAATGGAAAGATTCAACCTCGCCGGATTGACCTGCGGCCTTTCGCATTATGTGGACCTAAAGGAATAGAAATTGTTCCCGGTGGCCTCACCCGAGTCGCACTACGCGAAGGTTCATTGGTTGTTAATTCATCACAAGGTGGCGGCAGTAAAGACACCTGGGTTCTATCCGTTTAACTAAAACTTAAAAAAATTCATGCTAAGCAGAGTAGCAGATTCATTATACTGGATGTCGCGTTATATGGAGCGAACCGATGGCATATTACGTATGCTTAAAATTAATTACGCATCATCACAAGATGACATTTCAAAATTTACCTGGCGCCCTGTTCTGCAGGTATTCAGTTACCTGGATGAAGATCAGATTGAGATGATGAACAAAAGCAGTAAAGCTGTTTTGAAATACATGGTTGTGGATAAGGACAATCCTAATTCTGTCATGACCATGATCACAAAATCACGCGAGAATGCGCGCTCCGTGCAAGATCATATCACCAAAGACTTGTGGCAATGTCTTAACGAGTTTTATCATTTAATGCGTGACGAGAAATTGTACCGTTCGTTGATGGTTGAAGATCCTGTTACAGTTTTAGATACACTCATTAAGCAAGGGCTACTCTATTATGGAACAACTGAAGTGACCATGGCTCGTGGTGAAAGTCTTTGCTTTATGAACATTGGCAAATACCTGGAACGTGCTATACAAACTATAGATATTCTTGATGTGAAATTCAGAGATCTTTCTGCTGATTTGGAAACACCGATGGATACCACATCGTGGAAATATTTTCTGCAATCTATCTCAGGATATGAGTTGTATCTGAGAAGCTATCGTTCGGGCTTTGAAGCGAGAAACATACTTGATCAGACTTTGTTCAATGTAAACTTTCCACGCTCACTTCAATACTCGTTAATTTTAATGCAACGATATTTTGAGCGATTAAAGAATCAGCAGAGTCTTTCAAGTCATGAAGAAGTAAATTTCATGATTGGTAAACTGAAAAGCCGAATTCAATACTCTAATTTGCAGACCATTGCTGATGTGGGATTGCATACTTTTTTAAATGAAATCAATCGCGATCTTTACGCCATTGGCAATGCGTTAAGTCAGAAGTATTTTGCGTATAGTTAGTTGATTATTAATAACTCAGAATCATGTCGAAGTTCAAGATCAGACATATCACCAAATATCTTTATGAAGTTCCGGTTCGCGATAGCGCTAACCAGATTATGCTCTATCCTGTGAAAGACGATTTCCAGGAAATAGTAAGTCAGGAGATTCTCATTTCAGGAGAACCTTTGGTTGATGTCTATAAGGATTATTATGGAAACGAAATTGGCACGTTCACACATTCACATCCGCACAATCAGCTAATCATTGATTCGAGGCTACAAATTATCACGACACCAAAAGAGTTACCCAACGATCAGGCTTCAGCTGATGAGCAATGGAAAGCATTGGCAGGTATTAAATTTCAGTCACCTTATATTGACTTTCTTCAACCCGAGCGCTTTCCTGGATTTGCAGAGATTGAAAAACTTATTTCTGAACAGAAGAACAAAAACGTTACACCACTTCAGTTAGCAAAGTACCTCTGTAATTATGTATTCGAAAACTTCAAATACAAAAAAGGCATAACAACGGTTGAGACAACGCTGGATGAAATCTGGCAACTAAAGCTTGGGGTTTGTCAAGACTTTGCTCACATGCTGTTAGTCATCTTGCGTATGAGTTCTATACCTGCCCGTTATGTTAGTGGATACATTTGTCCGAATAAAAGCGGTATGCGCGGAGAAGGCGCTACCCATGCCTGGGTTGAAGCTTACATTCCATTTTATGGATGGCTTGGTCTTGATCCAACCAACAATTGCATTGCTAATGATACCCACGTGCGTCTGGCTGTTGGAAAAAATTTCTCAGACTGCTCGCCCGTGAAAGGAACTTACAGAGGCACTTCAGATCATACGCTTGAGGTAATTGTTACAGTTGCATACGAAGACGGTAGTTCAGCAGAAGAACATACTGATGTGGTTGATGTTGAGCCCACTACCTCCTATTCAAAGAATTCGTTCAGAAGATTTCAGGAGATGCAACAGCAACAGCAGCAACAACAGCAACAGCAGTTGTAACAATCAGGTAAATCAAATCGGCAAACAATTTATATCTTGCTTGAAATTAATTCAGCCAGTGAATGGTTGTTAATTTATTCCTCCTGATATGAATACTAATTCAAAAGCTAATCGCCTAATAAATTCAACCAGTCCGTATTTATTGCAACACGCCTATAATCCTGTAGACTGGTTTGAATGGGGAATGGAAGCACTTGCTAAAGCTAAACAAGAAGACAAGCCCATTCTTGTAAGCATTGGCTACTCATCATGCCATTGGTGTCACGTAATGGAGCGTGAGTGTTTTGAAAAAGAAGCCATCGCGCAAATCATGAATGAGCTTTTTGTATGTATCAAAGTAGATCGCGAGGAAAGACCTGATGTTGACCAGATCTACATGGACTCTGTTCAGGCTATGGGTATTAATGGAGGATGGCCTTTAAATGTTTTTCTCACGCCAGATCAACGTCCTTTTTATGGAGGCACTTACTTCCCTCCATCCAATTGGGTTCAAATTCTAAAAAGCATTCACCAGGCCTACACATCGAGAAGAAGTGAAGTTGAAGAATCAGCTGAGAGTTTAGCCCATCATTTATCACAAAGCGATACTCAGCGGTTTAAACAAAAAGCCGCTGATGAAGATTTAAATCTGTCGCTGGAAAACATCTATAAAAAACTCGAAGGCCGGTTCGACAGAACGTGGGGCGGTTTAGATAAAGCTCCGAAATTTGTTATGCCTTCTATATGGTTGTGGCTGCTGCGTTATCATCACATTACAAAAAATAAAGCTGCCCTACATCAGGTTCTGTTAACGCTTAGAAAAGTTGCTATGGGAGGCATCTATGATCAGGTTGGTGGTGGCTTTGCACGCTACTCAGTCGATGGTGAATGGTTTGCTCCACATTTTGAAAAAATGCTTTATGACAATGCTCAACTGTTAAGTTTATATGCCGAAGCTTTTGCACTGACAAAGGACGAAGAATTCAGAATTGTGATCAACGAAACATTCGAGTGGTTGCAAAGAGAAATGACTCATGCTTCAGGTGGCTTTTATTCAGCATTGGATGCTGACAGCGAAGGTGTGGAAGGAAAATTTTACATCTGGAATAATGCTGATCTGAAGTCTCTTCTCGGCAAAGATGCCGATCTCCTCATCAACTATTATTCATGCACAGACACTGGCAACTGGGAGCATGGACACAACATCTTGTTTAGAACTCAATATGAAGACGAGTTTCTAAAAACAAACTCACTAAAGAAAGACGAGTGGAGCAAGGTGCTGAGCAATGCTAAAAAAATATTACTCCAGGAAAGAGCTAAAAGAATTCGACCGGGATTAGATGATAAAATCATCACGTCATGGAATGCACTGATGATATGTGGATTGGTAGATTGCTACAAAGCCCTGGGAGATGAAAAATTTCTGGAAGCAGCGTTAAAGAACATGCACTTCATAAAGAAAGAACTTCTTGTTGAAAACAGATTACTCCGATCATATAAAGACAAGCCATCTTCTATTAAAGCTTTCCTCGATGATTATGCTTATGTAATCCTAGCTAACGTCAAACTATACCAGGTAACTTTTGATGAGCAGTGGCTTGAGCTTGCAAGTGCATTGACAGAAAAAACCATTCAATACTTTTTTGATCAGGAAGATGGATACTTTCATTTTACTGCAAATGATTCTGAAAAGCTTATTGCCAGTAAAAAAGAGATTTTTGATAACGTCATCCCATCTTCAAATTCAGTAATGGCTATTGCACTCTTTCATTTAGGCACGCTCACAGAAAATGAAGAATGGATCAAAATGTCTACATCTATGGTAGATTCACTGAGTCATCTGATAAAAGCTGAACCAAATTACACAACCAACTGGGCCATTGCTTTTACTGAAATTAAGAAGGGAATGGCAGAAGTTGCCTTCGTTGGTGAGAAAGTAGGCATGCTGAAAAAAGAATTTCATAAACACTTTCAGCCTTTCGCTTTAACCATGGGCACTGAGGAAAAAAGCTCGCTTCCATTACTAAAAGACAAGTATGCCATCGATAATAAATCAACCGTTTTTGTTTGTTTTGACAAAGCCTGCAAAGCACCTGTTCATAAGATTGAAGATGCAATCTTACAATTAAACTGATCTTCTGTGTTGAGTTTTGAGTGTTGCCTATACAGGTGTGCAAAAAAAGGATTAATTTAAACGTACTAATCCTAGTATATGCATTTGAATTTAATTCTGACGGGCATTTTCATATCATGCTGGATTGCGCCACTTACGGAATGTGAGGCGCAGACGGTCGAATTGAACGGTCTATATATAATTTTAGATGACACTAAAGACTGCCCTAACCGGAGACCAACGGTAAATAACAAAACAAAAAAATACTGCGTATCTCAAAGGCCAATTATCAGCGCAGCAGAATTTGAATCCGTGAGCCCGGTCATCGTCGACTCGGTTCACAATCAAAAAACAATAATCCTAAAACTCTCAAAAAATGGATTCAACACCTGGAAAGGAATCATTAAAAACTTCCCCAATAGTAGCATGGCTTTAATAATCGATGGCTTTGCTTCAGGAACTTTCAAAAATAAAGAAGGTGAAATTCCTTCTTATAATATCCCTATCAACGGCCCTATAAATTCAACAGAAGTAGACTGGATTTACGAGCACCTTAAAAAAACCAGTCCCACCGATAAAAAGGATTAAATAATCTTTTTTGATTAACCCCATATTGGCAATATCTTAACGCAAAAAACAACTGTCATTGTAACGATTTCTTTGTTTTATTATGGAAAAAAAGCCTTTAGAGAGTGATTTGAGCGGTTCGCCTTTGCCGAAGGGTGCAGTAACGAAGGCTAAGAAGGTTAAAAGATTCTTAAAACATTTCGCCATTAGCATAGTTTTTCTTTTGGCTTTTGAAATTGGGTTGGGTTATTATTTAATCAGCACACGCTGGACTTTATACGTAACGAACGA
>Ga0310811_10000991_pt1 | contig 36351 bp, 41 predicted proteins | sample YCmetagenome_FD_207642 | JGI IMG/M metagenome (GOLD analysis project Ga0310811, IMG submission 207642) | Soil microbial communities from experimental microcosm in Duke University, North Carolina, United States - YC | ecosystem: Engineered > Artificial ecosystem > Soil microcosm > Unclassified ... | reverse complement strand
TTACACCTGCCTTGATCATTGACAACAGGATGTCCTTATTGGTTGATGCCGGACCCATTGTGGCAACAATTTTAGTACGGTTGTAAGATAATTTCATATTTATCAGGATTAAACTGGCTGTTTTCTAACTAGGGTATTTAAATTAGTGTAACCCATACACTTTTTAAAATCGGCGCTAAAATAAAAGATTTTCGCGTGATTTAATTTTTTTTGGATCAATCTTTACTGCCGCCACTATTTCGGGTATGCGATTAAGCCCTGTGATCAGCTGTTCCAGGTCTGCATCATCAATATAATTCCGGATCATCAGGAAGTAATCGGCTTTGCGCATTTCGGGTACCAGGTATCCTTCTGACCCTTTATTGGCTAAAAAATAAAAATCTGTTTCGCTGGCTTCCCAATAATATTGGAACATGGAGAAATAAACAGGCGCTGGTCCGGGCAGCAGGTCTACTTCCAGGTCGGCACTTCGGGTAAAGCCAAATCTTAGGTGTTTATTTATATGATGGCAGATACGGTAATCTTTCAGTGATGTGGTGATGGCAATCAGCACAAAATCTAAATCGATCTCAAACTTTAACGTTTTCCTGTTCAAAATCACTAATTTTACCCGCCTCAAAAATACAAAATAGAAACTCTCGGCGTAAAAATTTGTTACTTGTAAATGCCAAAAGTTTTTAGATTTGTTATTTGATAGATTTTATTTTTCTTTGCACTGAATTTTATTAATCATTAAACCATTAAAAGTATGTCTGATATCGCTTCAAGAGTAAAAGCTATTATCGTAGAAAAATTAGGTGTTGACGAAAGTGAAGTAACACCTGAAGCTAGCTTCACCAACGATCTTGGTGCAGACTCGTTAGACACCGTGGAACTAATCATGGAGTTTGAAAAAGAATTTAACGTGGCTATTCCTGACGATCAGGCTGAAACTATAGGTACTGTAGGCCAGGCTATCGCTTACCTTGAAAAAAACGTTAAATAAGCTCCCCAATCTTACTAAATGGAGTTTAAAAGAGTTGTAGTAACCGGGCTTGGAGCACTTACTCCAATTGGCAACAGCGTTCCAGATTATTGGAATTCTTTGATCAATGGAGTGAGTGGCGCAGCCTTGATTAAGAGTTTTGATACTACAAATTTCAAAACAAAGTTTGCCTGCGAGGTAAAGAATTTCGATGCCGACGCATTCCTGGGCCGCAAAGACGCCCGCAAACTTGACCCCTTTGTTCAATACGCTTTATATTCTACAGAGGAAGCCGTAAACGATGCAGGATTAGACTTTTCAAAGCTTGATACCAACCGTATCGGTGTGATATGGGGATCGGGCATTGGTGGTTTAAAAACCTTTTTAGACGAGGTGGTTGCTTTTGCTAAAGGCGACGGCACACCGCGTTTCAATCCATTCTTTATTCCCAAAATGATAGCGGATATCGCTCCCGGGCATATCTCTATCAAATATGGTTTAAGAGGGCCCAACTTCACAACAGTTTCTGCTTGTGCTTCATCCAACAATTCGCTTATTGACTCATTTAACTATATCCGTTTGGGTAAAGCTAATATGTTCATAACCGGAGGTTCTGAAGCGATCATAAACGAAGCAGGTATAGGTGGTTTTAACGCGATGCATGCGCTATCAACCCGTAATGATGATCCGGCTACTGCCTCACGTCCGTTCGACCTCGACCGCGACGGTTTTGTTGCCGGCGAAGGTGCAGGAACGATCATCCTGGAGGAATTGGAGCACGCAAAAGGACGTGGAGCAAAAATCTATGCTGAAATGATAGGCGGTGGTATGAGTGCCGATGCTTATCACATGACAGCTCCGCACCCGGAAGGATTAGGTGCTGCGCTGGTTATGAAAGCTGCTTTGGAAGATGCAGGCTTAAAGCCTTCTGATATTGACTATGTAAACGTTCACGGAACATCAACCCCAATTGGTGACCCGCAGGAAGTTAAAGCGATACAAGATACTTTTGGAGAAGATATTTACCGCATAAATATCAGTTCTACCAAATCAATGACGGGCCATTTACTTGGTGCCGCCGGTGCCGTTGAGGCTATAGCCGCTATATTGGCCGTTAAAAATGATACGATCCCTCCAACGATCAATCACTTTACTGACGACCCTGCTTTTGATCCGAAAATTAACTTTACCTTCAACGTTGCACAGAAAAGAGTAGTTAGGATAGCACAAAGCAACGGATTTGGCTTTGGCGGTCACAACGCTTCAGTTATATTTAAGAAGTACGAAGATTAAGTAGATCGAATGCCAATCAGACGATTCTATAAGCTTTATTTATCACCAAATAAAAAATACGTAAAATCTTTAAAGAATTTGCTCGGATTCGTTCCGGGCAATTTGTCTTTATACCGATTGGCTTTCAGGCATAAATCGGTAGCGCAAAACGTAAAAAAAGGTGTAAAGAACAGCAACGAACGTCTGGAATTCCTGGGCGATGCTGTACTGGGTAGCGTAGTAGCCGAAGTACTTTTTAAATTATACCCCTTTGAGGACGAAGGCTTCTTGACCGAACTCCGTTCAAAAATAGTAAACCGCAGTAATCTGAATCAATTGGCCCGCAAGCTGGGTTTTGAACAGTTGATAGAGTATGATAGCCGGATGGTGAACTCCACCCGCCAGGGTTCTTTACTGGGGGATGCCTTTGAAGCTTTAGTAGGCGCCATTTATTTGGATAAAGGCTACGACTTCACCAAAAACTTCCTGGTGAACCATATTATTAAATCCCACATCGATATCCATAAGCTGGAACAAACCGAAACCAACTTCAAGAGTAAGCTCATCGAATGGTGTCAGCGTCACGGCAAGGATATCACTTTCGAGCTTATAGAAAATGGCGACGGAGAAAGCAATAAGCTATTTACCGTACAAGCCAGCATTGATGGCGAGATCATGGGGCAGGGCAAGGAATTCAATAAAAAGAATGCGGAGAAGCTTGCTGCTGAAAGGGCTTGCGAGGCATTGTCCATTTAGTTTGAACTATGATTTTATTGATTTTTTGATGGACTATGATTGTCCATTTAATCATAGTGTTCATCCAATCAGTTAAATCAAAGTTCAGACAATATCAATATAACTTCTGCAACTTCGCCCCCGGCCTATCCTTCGTTTTCAGATAATAATTATAGGACTTCTTAATAAACTGGATCAACTGGTAATCATTCCATTCCTTCATGTCCTGGTATGATGGCCTGTAAGCAACCATAAATTTGTCCACCTCGTCATCAGAGGTCATTTTGGTAACACTTTTTACCAGTTCTTTCGTGTACTTTCTATCAACCACGGTGGCCTCCTGTTCATTTTTTGCATACTCGGCAAAACGTCGGGCCTGTGCGGGGGCTTTGCCAAACAGGTTATAAAACGCAGTGATAGGCGAATTAACGAACTGCCAGAACGGTAGCGATTTGCCATCATTAAAAATGCCCTGGCTTTTGTATTCCTTCATCACTTCACTCAATTCCTGTTGTTTGGATTGACTTTTGATCGTCACCTGGTTTAGTTCTACAACAGGCTGCATGTAAACTACCAGGTCGTCATTATTTGTTATTGCTATTCTTTGCGGCGTATAACCGGTTTTGGTTATCTCCAATGTATCGCCGATGGAAGTCTTAATGCCAAAGCCACCCAGCTCATCGCTCATCATTACTGTTTGCGTTTTCAGGTCGGTTACCACGGCTTGCGATATCCTGTCGGGAGTACTCTTCTTAAATATGATGCCTTTAATGGTCAATGCCTGTTGGCCATAACTTACGCCACTCAGCAAACAAAGCATTAAAGTACAGTATATTAGTTTTTGGGATAAACGCATTCCTGCAAAAGTATATAATGTAAAACGCAAAAAATGTAAAAAGATGTTAAGGTTAGTGATTAGAGATCAGTTAATCAGAGAGTAGTTGAAAATGTTGTAAAGGTTGGAGTTGTTGAAGTGGTTAACTTTTATTTAAACTTTTACAACCACTACAACCACTACAACACTTACAACCACTACAACAATACATATTCACCAAAAAATCTATCTTTGCACATGATAAAATCCATGACAGGGTATGGGATTGCCAGTTTTGATTCAGGCAGTACAAAATATACCGTCGAAATCAAATCCCTGAACAGCAAATTCCTCGAATTATCGCTCCGTATTCCAAAATCATTTTCCGAAAAAGAATTCCAGTTACGCAACGAATGCAATAAGCAGATCGAACGCGGTAAGGTTAACCTTTCTATCAATGTAGAACAGGCAAATTCATCTGTTAAAGCTGCTGGTATTGACAATACCTTATTGAAAAACTACTATAATCAGCTTAAAGCAGTAAGCGAAGAACTGGGCGAACATGGTGGAAACTTATTGCAATTAGCGCTTGGTTTACCAGAAGTGGTGAAATATGATGAAGAGTCAGTTTCAGAAGAAGAATGGAAGATAGTAGAGCGTACTTTTCAGCAGGCAGTAGCAGCTTTCCAGAAGTTCAGGGGCGATGAAGGAAATGTACTGGAGCAGGATGTAAAAATGCGCATTGGTTCTATACTGAAAAACCTGCAACTTGTGGAGATCGAGGAGCCTAAACGCATCCCTGTTATTCGTGAACGCCTGAACCAATTTTTGAATGAAGCTGTAGGCCGTGAAAATGTAGATCAGAACCGCTTTGAGCAGGAATTGATCTATTACATCGATAAGCTGGATATCACCGAAGAAAAGATCCGCCTGAAAAGCCACTGCGATTATTTTATCGAAACCCTGAAAAGTGCTGATGCCAATGGCAAAAAGCTCGGTTTCATATCGCAGGAGATAGGCCGCGAGATCAACACGCTGGGCTCAAAAGCCAACGATGCCAATATCCAGAAGCTGGTTGTAGGCATGAAGGAAGAATTGGAGAAAATAAAGGAACAATTATTGAATGTGTTGTAGTTAGTTGAAGAGGTTGTAAGGGTTGTAGTAGTTGAAATAGTTAACTTCTCCAACATTTGCACAGTTCCAACATTTACAACATTTATAACCATTACAACCACGAATGCAAGAAGGTAAACTCATCATATTCTCAGCGCCATCCGGGGCAGGTAAAACAACTATTGTGCAGCACCTGCTTACTAAAATACCTGACCTGGAATTTTCTATATCAGCAACTACACGTCAGGCGCGGGGTGATGAGCAAAATGGTAAGGATTATTATTTCATCAGTAAAGAAGAGTTTCTGCATAAAATTGCCAAAAAGCACTTTGTTGAGTTTGAAGAAGTTTACTCAGGTACCTTTTATGGTACTTTGCGCGAGGAGATAGAACGTATTTGGGCGAAAGGCAAAACAGTGATATTTGATATTGATGTGGAAGGCGGCCTACACCTGAAACGTAAATATGGCGAAGCTGCTTTGGCAATATTTGTTCAGCCACCGTCACTGGAGGTTTTGAAAGAACGCTTAACCGGTCGTGGGACAGATAGTGCAGAGAAATTACAGGAGCGGTTCGCAAAAGCAGAAAAAGAATTGAATTATGCACCTCAGTTTGATATTATCCTGAAAAATCACGATCTTCAAACGGCATGTGCAGAAGCTGAGTTGCTTGTTACTAATTTTCTCAAGAATTAATTAAGCCTGTGGTTGGTGGTTCATCCCGTGAATCATGAAAGGGGTTCCGCAGACTTAGCAAATACTATTATTTGTGAACTATTAACCGTAGACTAGATGAAAATAGGTTTACTATTCGGATCGTTTAACCCCATACATGTAGGGCATTTGATCATTGCCAACTATATGGCCAACCATACTACCCTCGATAAGGTCTGGCTGGTCGTATCTCCACAAAATCCTCTGAAAAAATACGGCGACCTGATCAATACCTACGACCGCCTGGAGATGGCCAAACTGGCGACTGATAATTCAAAAAACATTAAAGTAAGTGACGTAGAATTACGCCTGCCACAACCATCTTATACCATCGATACCCTTACCCATCTAAAAGAGAAATACCCGGAACATGAGTTCGCCATTATTATGGGCTCAGATAACCTGGGTACGCTCCATAAATGGAAAAACTACAAGCTTATCCTGCGCGATTACCGCATTTATGTATACCCCCGCCCAGGCTATGAAAATGCGGAATTTGCATCGCATCCTTCGGTCACAATTACGATGACACCATTGATGGAATTATCGGCTACATTCATCCGGAAATCTATCGCCGAAAAGAAGAATGTACAGTACTTCGTACCCGATCCGGTTCTGGAGTTTATTGAGAGCAAAGCCTTGTATCGTAACGGCTAATTAATTTGTAACATTCGGAACTTTGGCTGCGTCTAATTCGTAATAGGCAACAAATAAACCAGTTAAGAATATTATGCAGCTTTCAAAAGACAACTTGCAACATTTTGTAAATAACATGCCTGAGAAGATCGACGTTCTGGAGCTTTTTGACAAGTTATTATTGATGGCCAAGATCGAACATTCCACCCAACAGGAAAAAGCCTATGCCCGCCATGAAGAAGAGGTGGAGAAAGAGATCGATCTTTGGGGATGATTTTTTTAGGTAAAAGGTTAAAGCTAAAAGGCTAAAGGTTTGACTAGATTCCTTTTTATAACTTTTTACCCTTCAGCTTTAGCCTTTACCCTTTATAACAACCTTTTACCTTTCGCCTTTTACCTTTCACCTAAATAAAGGTATTTTTGCTTTGTGAGCGAAAGAACCATCCTGAAACTTCAGTTACCTACCGACCCGCTGTGGGTTAAAAATGTTGTCGAAAGCAATATCGAGGAAATTTTAACCGATCATGCTTTTTGCGAGCAGAAGGCCGCAAGCAATGCCATAACGCTTATTGTACAGAATCCACAGTTGTCCGACCTGGTGCAGGAGATGGCCACATTGGTGCAGGAAGAAATGGATCACTTTAAACGGGTGCACGACATTATTCTTGAACGAGGTTTTGTTTTAGGAAGAGAACGCAAAGATGATTACGTGAACGAACTCCGCAAGTTTTTAGGGACAAGTGGGGGAAGCCGTTCTGTTCAATTGATAGACCGTCTATTATTTTCCGCGATGATAGAGGCCCGCAGCTGTGAGCGATTCAAGGTAATGTCTGAACATATAAACGATCCTCAGTTATCGGAATTCTATCACGAATTGATGATCAGCGAGGCTACGCATTATACTACGTTTATCCGTTTGGCTAAGAAATATGCCGATGGGATCGATGTAGATAAGCGCTGGAAAGAGTTCCTTGATTACGAAGCGCAGGTGATCCAAAACTACGGAAAAGGCGAGACCATTCATGGTTGATTCGTCTACACAAATGCCTTAATTACCGACACATTTTCATATACTGCGCAGGAATGTGTTGATTTGCATATGTTTAAGTTGAGGGCCTACGAGGTTGTTTTGCATATAGCAGGCTGGCTGCTGTTTATGGCCCTTCCGTTGTTGTTTATCAACGGCGGTCAGAACAACATAATGCTTTTACTCAGTAATCCGCTCTATTGGTTATTCTGTAGTGCTTATATTTTTCTTTTTTACCTCAACGCGTATCTGCTGATACCAAAACTGTTTCTAAAAAAGAAATACGTTTTGTACAGCATTGTTATACTTACTTTGCTGGCCGGCACTTATTATTTAAAGCCCTACGACCAGTTGATGAGGAGCACGCGGCGCGTAGGTATGCCTACGCAGATGCAGTCGCCCATGCGTCAACGGTTGCTGGGTCACACAATGCCTGGTTCGCCACATGACCAACGGATGCATCAGCCTGGTGAAGATGGTCCGGGCGGCCCCCCGCCAGGTACGGAAGATACATCACACAGATTTAGACGGCCTAAGGATGATTGTGATACTTGTCAGCGTGTTGGTCATCCAATGGGACCCGGCGGTAATCATCGTGGCTTTGGCCCATATGGGGGACCGCCGCATTTTCAGCCACCGCACAATGGACCGTTTCATCCTTTTGATGTGATCAGCTTCTTTATTTTTTTGATGATAGTAGCATTAAGCACCGCCATGAAGATCATGGAGCAATGGCGAATGACGGAACAGCGCGCTACCCAGGCCGAGGCTGATAAAGCAAGTGCAGAACTCTCTTTTCTTAAGGCACAGATCAATCCGCACTTTTTATTCAATACACTGAATAACATTTATACATTGACGCTGATGAAGGATGATAATGCGCCCGACAGTATCATGAAGTTATCCAACATCATGCGCTATGTAACCGACGATGCGATGACTGATTTTGTGTCGCTGCAGCAGGAGGTAGACTGTATTAACGACTACATTGAATTGCAGCGTTTACGTATCGGCGAAAAGACTGCAGTTGACGTTGAAATATCCGGCGACATAGATGATAAAAAAGTACCGCCGCTTATATTAATGACCTTCGTAGAAAATGTGTTCAAATACGGCATAAGCAAACATCACCGGTCGAACATCACCATAAAATTGAATGCAGATAATACAAGTATCACATTCTTTTGCCAAAACAGCATCTTCCCCGAAAAAGGCGAGAAGCGCAGGGTGGGCATCGGACTAAAAAATACTAAGCAACGTTTGGAACATTTGTACCCTAACAAACATATCCTGGATATCAATACGGATAATCAGTTGTATACCGTTAAACTCATCCTGCAAATAGCATGACAAGACTGAAATGTATTGCCATAGATGATGAACCGTTGGCGCTAAAGCTTATTGCGAGATATGTACATCAGTTTCCGGAATTACAATTGGTACAAACATTTGAAGATGCCATATCGGGAGCGGAGTACCTAAAGCAAGGGACGATCGACCTGTTATTTATAGATATCAACATGCCTGACGTAACCGGGCTGGAGTTGGTGCGATCACTGGAAAAAAAGCCCATCATCATTTTTATCACAGCCTATAGGAATTTCGCATACGAAGGTTTTGAGCTTGAAGCACTGGACTATATTCTGAAACCCATCGATGCTAAACGCTTCGCAAAAGCTGTGGAGAAAGCCATTGATTATTATAAATACAAACATTCGGGTGCGGACGAGAAAACCGATAATAGCCTTTATGTTTACTCGGAATACAGGATGGTGAAGATCAACCTGGATGACATTGAATACATTGAGAGCATGGAAGATTATATTAAGATCCATGTTAACAACGCTAAAACTATACTCACCCTGATGCCTTTAAAAAAGGTGCTGGAAAAGCTCCCTGCCGATAAGTTTCAGCGCATCCACCGCAGCTTTATAGTTGCTGTAGACAAGATCAAATCCATCCATAACCGCAAAGTGCAGTTGGCTGGTGCGGAACTGCCCGTAAGCGAAAGCTATATGGATTTTGTGCGCAAATGGATGAAATTTAAATGAAAAAGGCCTTTTTGTCGGGACAAAGCCACGATTAACCGACACACCATCGATAGCGAAATCCTGTAACGATAATTTTACATCAGTTAATAAAATTATCAAACGCAAATTGATTAGCCGATGGAACGCAAGAATTTTTTAAAGACATTCGCCCTGATGGCCGCCGCCGGGCCGATGATTATTGATGGTTGTAAAAAAGATTCAACTACCAAGACATCCACTACTACAAGCAGCACTTCAACCTCTACCTCCGGCACCTCTGGCAGTTGTATTGTGACTGCAGACGAAGTAGAAGGCCCATACCCTTATGTAGGCGGCGAGCTCACCAATCCGCTGGACCGTACTGACGTTACCGCCGGGCAGACCGGTGTGCCGCTTACCTTAAGTTTTGTTGTAGTAGATGCCGGCAACAATTGTAATGTGGTAAGTAATGCCCGCGTGGATATATGGCATTGCAATAAGGACGGTTATTATTCCGGTTATGCTAATCAGAACAGCTCGCTGGGCAGTAAAAGTTATGTAGGCGAAACCTGGCTGAGAGGATACCAGTTAACCGACTCGACAGGCGTAGCGAAATTCACTACCATTTACCCGGGCTGGTATGCAGGCAGGGCAACGCATATCCATATCGAGGTATATGTGAACAACGTGATGAAAAAGACTACGCAGATCTGTTTTTCTGAAGCGACGAATAATGTGGTTTATGCCAGCTCGCTGTATTCGACACATGGAGTAAATCCGATAACCAATGAGGCTGACAGCATTTTTGGCAACTCATTAACCGATTTAGCTAACGAGACTGTGGCTCTGACCGGCAGTGTAAGCGAAGGTTACAGCGGATCGTACACCATAGGGATCAAATTGTAAAAATAAAAATGGAAAGCGATGAGTAAGGCAAAGATCAAAATGGTTTACAGACAGGTAATTGATGAGTCGTGCCAGAGCGCTTTTGAAAAGGCTATTTTCCAGGCATCTTATGATGAGTTCCTGTTAAAATCACAGGCTTATAACCAGGAAGGGAAATTTAAAACCTTCAGCAAGATCAAATCGAATGATGGCCGTGCCAACTCATTGCATTACAAGCTGAGCTTTTCAGTAGGACATTTTATCGCACAACTGAACAATAAGATACCTGTAATAAAAGATAACCGTGGCAATAAGATAGCCTTTGAAGTAGCGAATTTTGAGTTAATAGAATCACACATCGAAGATATCTCTCTGCATAAAGTGGCTATTAATTACGAGACGGGACTGCTATCACTAATCGAGATCATGGGCGAATACTTGCTGCTTTCTGTTGATGATCTTCCCGAGCATGGTCCGATTAACACTTTCGTTTTAAGGATGCAGCCCGATCTGTCGATTATAAGCTACGAGGAGGTGGACCAGCCGCAAATAATACTAAGCGCATCTTAATAGCAACCATCGGTTACTACCCTTTTTTCATAACTGTGTTTTAATTTGAGCGTCTGCAATTGACCCGGCAGGCGCTTTTTATTTCTGCGGAATGACACCCGCAACGTTTTGCAGGTAATTGTCGAGTATACCCAGGTCAACCACATCATTCATATACCCGATGTGCATATCTGGTCTTACAATGATCGCCATCTGGCGATGAGGATTGGCTTCGAAGGCTTCAAATACACTCACATTTTTCCCAGATGGAGGAAGGTAAAAGAAATTAAGTATCCCCGGATATTTGGCAGTGATCCACTTAGCTATGGTAAAAAGGAACATCTCATCAAACTTTCCAAACACAATAAGCGTAAAGCCGGGTTTAGCGCACCATTCGTGCAGGTCGGTTTCTGTTTCCTTCTTTTCGTCATACACTTTCAGGTAAGGCACACGGTCGCCCGCACGTACTTTGGTGCTTTTAGCCAGGTGAAGATTAATACTGCTTTCCCGATAGGAAATGCCCGTTTGTGATACCACACTAAAAAAGAAGGTTTTTATCTTTTTGCTTTTCCATGCCAGGCTTAGCATGTTGGGCATTATCCACTTTCTGTAAATACGAGTAAACCAACTCTTCGACATGACAATATTAAATGCCTTGTCGGTAGTGTTTAATAAAGTCTTCGCAACAGGCATACGCTCATCAGTGTAGCTGTCCAGTATATTTTCGCTGATTTGCCCATTGACAACCCCTGCCAATTTCCAGGCAAGGTTGTAGGCGTCCTGCAAACCGGTGTTCATACCCTGTCCACCCACAGGAGAGTGGATATGTGCGGCATCACCAATGAGGAAACACCGTTGTTCGCGGAATCTTTCAGCCATACGATGATGCAGTTTATATACTGTAAACCAGTGCTTCTCCACAATATTCACAGTCGATTTGGTTAGCCTGGACATATAAGGTAATACATCTTCCACTGTTACATCGTCTCTTTCATTAAATTCAGGCGGCAGATTGCCGATGATGCGGTAACAGTCTCTTTCCGGCATGGGGAAGAAGCCTGAAAGATCATCCTTACCCAGGAATAATTCTATATAATCACCATCCAAAAAACCGGCGTCAACCTGCAGATCAGCCAGGTAAAAGAAGCTGGGATAAGTATCACCTTTAAAAGCTATCTGTGACTGTTTGCGTACTGTACTATGCGCGCCATCTGCACCGATAACCCAACCTGCTTCCAGGGTATATTCGCCTTCCGCATTTTTCAATTGCACCGTCGCGCCATCAGGCTTTTGCTGTAAGGAGATCAATGTGGTATCCCAATAAACAGGACAGCAGTTTTGGGCCAGGTAATCGAGTAAAGTACGTTCGTTCTTGCTTTGCTGATATAGCAATACGTAGGGAAAAAGTGTTTGCCCTTCGCCGATATTGTTTAATGATAATGAAGCTTTTTGTTTTCCATCCTGGTTAAAGATCAAACCTTTTGCCTGTTTGCCGTTAGGGACGATCCTATCAGCTAAACCCATTTGCCGGTAGATCTCCATTGACCGCGCCTGAACTGCCAATGCATTTGAATGCGTGGTTGGCCCCTGCTTATTGTCGATAATTAAAGGCTGGATACCATAACGTAGTAATTGCGCTGCCATCATTAGGCCTGAAGGACCTGCGCCCACGATCAATACTTTGGTGTGTTGTTCAGTGATCAGCATATGATATCAGGAATGAAATAAAAGGAAAATGGTTGGCCGCTTATGCAGATCAGGAACTTTCTGTTTCCATTCAGCAATCGTTTTTGTTTGAACTAGCTCGTCTTCTGCCGTCAGGTTACAGGCAATGCAAAGCCTGATTTTAGGTGAGCATGAGCGTAGTATTTCCTCCAGCATCGGGTTATTGCGGAAGGGCGTCTCTATAAATAATTGCGTTTGATTGTAGCGTTGTGCCAGCGTTTCCAGCTCTTTAATCTTCCGGCTGCGTTCAGCTTTATCAATCGGCAGATAGCCATGAAAAGTAAAGCTCTGACCGTTAAAGCCTGAGGCCATTACTGCTAACAGAATAGAACTCGGCCCAACCAGCGGCACCACTTTGATGCCTTTACGGTGTGCCTCGGCTACAATTTCAGCTCCTGGATCAGCTACACCGGGACAGCCTGCTTCGCTCATCAAACCGACGTCGTTACCTGCAACCAAACCTTTAAAGAACTCGTTTATAGGTATATCGCGGTTGTGTTTGCCATAATCGTGAATGATAAGCTCACTTTGCGGCATACGTAAACCGGCTTCTTTCAGGAAGCGACGGGCGGTCTTTTCGTTCTCTACAACATATTCCTTTATATGGTTGATGGTATCCACCAGGTAAGGGGTGAACGATTTGGCAGCTGCCTGTTCGGCAAGTGGTACTGGGATTAAAAAAAGAGTTCCGGCAGGCATATTGCAAAGTTGGCTTTTTTGCCGTAAATTAAGACATCGGATTTTTGTTTAAATAAATGAAATCGTTAGGCATTAATTGGTTTATAGAAGGGTCGATAGATTTCGAGCACAAAAAGTATATCCTGCTCGATTATCTGCAGGAGATCAACCGCCATTTCGACCGCAGCCGGTTATACCCTAACCTAACCGATCTGATATTTCATTACAATAACTTACTCGATTTTAAGCACAACAAATCCACGCTGCAGCAGTCTTTTCCGCAGCGCATGACGCAGGCAGATATCGATGCCGTGAAGCTGACTTACGAGAAAATTATCCAGGATGACGCCTCGATGCACGAGATTGAAAGCATTATTTCGTACGCCTTGTACAAAATGAACCCTGCCATACAAACCGGCAAAGAGATATATGATTTTGTGGAGAGTCATTTAAATATCGATCCGATTGGCCTTGTCCCTTTAATGCCATACAACGGTTATTTTTCTCTGAGGAATGGCAAGGAACGTACCAACTGGGTATACGAATATCAGATCACCATATTTGAAAATAAGGACGATAAATTCAGGGGTATCAATATTCAGTTTGTGGATACCTACGAGCAAAGCATCACCACTACTCCCGAGTTTATCAAGCTTGATCTGATCAATAAACACCCACACCTGCCCAACCCTGCAGTATATTATGTGGCCAGTGATATCAGCTTTCCGTTAGAACAAACGCTATTACCAGTAGCTAAAAGAAGTTTGGTGAAATATATTTCGAAAGCGGCGTGAACACGTACAACCTTTAATATTACGGCGCTAGCAGATTAAATACGATCTTGCCTTTGCGTTTATAGGTTATGTTTTTCAGCGTGCTGTCAAGCAGGGCATTTCCGGTTACCAGCTTCATCGTTTTAATTTTTGTGAACTTAATATCAGCAGTAAGTGTATAGTTATAACCGGTGCTCTTCTTATCAAAAAAGAACGCATCTGTAAAAAGGGGGATTTTTTTGGTGCCATTTGCAATTATGTAGCAATTGCTGCTCTTCAATGGGGCTACTTTTCGTATTTTCACTGCATTTAAGGAGTCACGCCCTTTTTTATAGTCATTACTATCAATAGCCATTAACATCAAGTATTCTTTTGAACACCGGACATCGAGTTCCATTGAAAACCTGCTGGTCTGTTTATTAAATATGCCCCCTATGGGAATAACCGGCAAAAACGGTCCGATCAAAAGGGGGTGACCAAAACCATGGTCAGTAGTTATGGTGCCAATGCTGTCGCCTGTCTTGTTAGTTACTTTTACACTGCTGTAAACTATTTTATCGTCGGGATAACCATTGCGGGTTTTTGTAGCCTTATGGGCAACTGAAGGCACATAGTAATATTGTTTGCTAATTATACCACAGCCAGTGAGCCCGGCAACTATCAGCAGTAAGGCAAGGTGCTTCATAGAATTTTAGGTTGAAGGAAGGTTGTATGTGATACGTATTACGACAAATCAAAACCTATAACGTTAAATTAATGGTAAAAATTACCCCCCCCCTAAAATTGAAGACGTTATACGTAGTACGTCCTTTCACCCACTAAAAAACGTATCACGTAGTATGTACAACGTATAACTTTTAATATCCCGGTCCAATCAAATCGAATACGATCCGGCTTTTGCGCTTAAAGGTTATATTTTTAAGTGTGCTGTCGAGCAGGGCGTTACCGGTCACCAGCTTCATGGTTTTAACTTTCCTGAATTTCACATCGGCAGTTAACCTGTAAGCATGCCCCGCATGATTCCCCATAAAAAACTCCCTGGTATGAAGCGGAACTTTTAAAGTGTCGTTTATAATCATGTAGCAACTGCTGCCGTTTAATGAAGCTGCTGTCCCGACTTTTAGTGTATTTAACGAGTCGCGCACTCTTTTATAATCGTTGCTGTCGATAGCCAGGGACATAAAATATCCGGTCGAACTTAAAACATTAACGTCCATCTGAAACCGGCTTGTATTTTTGTTGAAGAACCCACCCACCGGAATAACCGGGAAAATCAATGGGCCCATTAAAAGCGGGTGACCAAAACCATTACTGGTAGTTATAGAGCCAATACTGTCACCTGATTTGTCAGATATTCTGACCGTGTTGTGAACTAAATTGTAATCGGCGTAACGGTAAGGCTTTTTTGTATTTAGATGAACAGCCGGAGATGTGTAATAATATCGTTTACTAACCACAGCGCAGCCGGAAAGCCCGACAACTATCAGCAGAAAGGCAAGGTGCTTCATAAAAGTTTTAGGTTGAAGAGAGGTTTTACGTGATACGTATTACGTTGTACGTAAAGCCCTGTAAATTAAAACATATAACGTCGAACCTGCAACAAAATTATACGCAGGACGTTGTGCCTATGACGTCATACGTACAACGTAAAACCTACTTGGTTGGGTTTTCCTTCTTATACTCCTCGTTCAGGCCGGTAAGCACATCGTTGGTTACATCCAGGCTTTCATCGCCATACAACATAGCGGGATTAGCTTTCGAATAGGTCAGCACAATTTTATAGCCTTTGGTTTTGCAATATGTTTTCAGATAAGTCGCCAGCTTATCATACAGTTTAGCATTTTGAGCTTCTTGCTCATCCTGTAATTGTTTAGCAGTATTTTGGCTAAGGTCCTGTAAGTCTTGCTGTTTCTTTTGCAGGCGTTTTTCCGTGGCAGTACGTTGTGCCAGGTTCAGAGAATTTGCGCTTTTCTGGTAAGCAGCTACTTCCTTCTGGAAAGCTTGTCCTTTAGCGGCCAGTTCTGTTTGCGCGCTTTGTGATAAACTTTGCAGTTTTACTCTTATTGCTGCGTAATACGCGTATTTACTTAATAATGTATCTGAGTTGATGTATACGATGCCGCCTTTGTTATCATTGCTCTGAGCAGGTGCGGTGGTAGCTGGTGCAGTCTGCGCATTAGCTGCAATAGTAGTTAGTATAATAGATAATGTGATGATTAATGATCTCATATTATGTGCGTTTGTGAAAGCTGCGAATTTACAGTTTTAAAATAAAGGTGCAAGAATTATGCATTGGGGTATCGTATAGAAACTAAAAACCTTGCGCGTTAGGTGTCATACTGAAGCACTCGAAGTATAGCGCGTAGAGGCCTTCGCCCACTATGTTTCGAGTGCCTCAACATGACACCCTCCTTTATTTTTTAGATTATTTCAGCTTCGCCAACGCCTCTTTCACCCTCGGCACTACGCCCTGAATATCTGGCAGCGTACTTGCACCTACTGATACCCTGAACCAGTTTACATCATCATCATTTCCAAATGCTGCGAAAGGCACCAGGGCCACTTTCGCTTCTTTAATGAGGTAGAAGTTGATGTCAGTTGAAGTTTTTAAGACAGCGCCATCAGGAGTTGTTTTGCCTGCATAGTCGACTTTAACGGTAAGGTAAATAGCGCCCATTGGCTCGATGGAATCAACATTAAAGCCTTCCGATTTCAATTGCTGGAAACCTTCGTGCAATGTATTGAGACTGTCCTGGAGTTTGGTTTTAATGTCGGACAGGTAAGAATCTACTTCTTTTTCGTCTTTCAGAAAATTAGCCATTGCCATCTGCTCTGCCTTTGGCGACCAGGCACCCATGTGACCAACTATGGCTTTCATGTTATTAATGACACCAGCCGGACCGAAGCCCCATCCCACACGTACACCTGTTGAAGCAAAACACTTGGAAGCGCCGTCGACAAATATCACATGGTCTTTCAGTTCGGGACGCAGGCTAACCGGGTTGAAGTGTTCGTGTTTTCCGAATGTGAGTTGTGAGTATATCTGATCGTAAAGCAAATACAATGGTTTTTCGCCGGCAGCACGGCTTTTATTTTCAGCGATCACCAAATCACAAATTTCTTCCAAATCCTTTTTATTGAACATTGTTCCGGTAGGGTTCAACGGCGAACATAAGGCCAGTAAAGCGGCGCCTTTCAAATGTGAGCGAAGCTCATCGGCTGTGGGCATAAAGTTATTTTCAGGCCTGGTCTCAATCATCACTGATTCAGCGCCCAGCAAGTCGCAATAGTGGTTATTGTTCCATGATGGGGTAGGGAAAACAACCTTTTCACCAGGATTTACCACAGCCAGGTAGATCGAATAGATCAACGGGCGTGAGCCGCCTGAGATAAGTATCTGGTTAGCGCTATAATCTAAATCGTAACGTTTCTTTAAAAAGTCCGAAACACTTTCGCGCAGGTTCAGCATGCCATCAGCCGCAGGGTAATTGGTTTGATTGGCGTTATAAGCTTCTACAATGCCTGCCTTTAATGGCGCAGGAATAGGGTAGATATTTGAGTCAAAATCGCCGATGGTAAGATTAGCGATATTTTGCCCCTGTCTTTTTAACTCGTTGATCTCGCCTGCGATCTTGATAATTTCGGAGCCCCTTAAGTTCTGGGCCAGTTTAGAAACGGTCATTTTATTTGATGTGCAAATTAGAAGATGTGCAAATGTGCAGATTTAATTTGAATGTGCAGATGTGTAAATGTGAGGATATGCAAATTTGAAGATGTGCAGATGTGAATTCAAAAGCAAAAGCCATTCCCAATCAGGAATGGCCTTTTAACTATAATCCGCACATTTGCATATCTGCACATTCGCACATTAACTCGCGCTGTCGCGTAGTGATTTGATGCGGTCGTGTGAGGCGTTGATGCTTTGTTGCTGGCGAAGCAACAATGGCATCACTTCGGCAGATAAGTCGTTTTCAGGTGATAATGCATCACGATATGCTTTTTTGATGGCATCTTCGCCGCGTTCGCATTCTGCCAGGATGGCTTTTCGGTCGTGCCCGGTAAATGTGGCTTTAACGTCGATCCAGGCACGGTGGAGCGCACCTGAACTGCTGGTATCATCTATATCGGCATGACCGCCTAATTGATTTATTTCATCGCGTAATTGCTGGGCGAATTGTTTGCTTTCAAGCGAGCAGTTCAAAAATATGCCCTGCAGGTCCATATCGGTGGGATCAAGGTCTTGCGCCGCTTTACCAAAACCCTCCGAGCGGTCGTTATTGATCTCTATCAGATCATTTAAAACTTCAACTGATTTTTCTATGGTTTCCATAATGATTGATTTAATATTGTTCTATTGAAGAACACCTTGTTATCATTATGGTTTCATAAATTAATTTTTAACTAATTTATTTTCCTAGCCCAAACTGTTCAGCCAGGTATTGATATGATTTCAGCCTGTCATCAAAATCTTCAGCAATAGTAACGGTGATGATCTCATCAACATCATAATCGTTAGCGAGCTTTATTAGCTTTTGTTTTATCTCGGCAGGTTTCCCGGTAATCATTCGCTTGCGGTGATGTATCATCCGTTCTAACTCGTACACGGTATAATCAATGTCCTTGATATCTTCATAAGTTACCGGCAAAATACCCTTACCCTGCTCCAATTGATTGAAGCGGAATTCCATCAACGCCTGGTGCTGCCATATTTTCTCTTCATCTTCCGAACAGAAAACGAAAATGGCTACACTGGCAGCGGATTCAGCGCGGTCTTCCGATGGCTGGAAACGTTCGCGGTAGCGGGCAATAGCTTCAGGGCCACCGATTGGGTTAATGAAATGCGCAAAAGATAAGCCCATACCAAAGTGCGCAGCAAACAAACCACTTTCGCCGCTCGAGCTCAGCAGCCACATGTCTGGTACAGTTTGTATTTGAGGGATGGCCCGGATCTTCGATAAAGGTGTTCCTGGTTCACCCCGATCATGGAAATAATTGTTCAGATCGTATAACTGATTAACAAAATCCTGCTCACGGAATTGGTTTGATGGATTTAGCATAGCCGCGGTCAGGCGGTCGGTACCCGGTGCACGACCCATCCCCAGATCAACGCGGCCAGGAAATAAAGCCTCCAGCATCCTGAAATTCTCAGCAACTTTTAAAGCACTGTGATTGGGCATCATTACGCCACCTGAACCTATTCGGATATTTTTCGTCTGGCTGCCTAAATAAGCCAATAGTACTTCGGGTGTTGAGCCTGCAAGACTGCCTGTATTATGGTGCTCGGACACCCAGAAGCGGGTGTATCCCAATTGGTCGGTATAGCGGGCAAGTTCTGCGGTTTCCTGTATAGCCTGCTCGGCGGTGACACCTTTACGTACCGGCGATTGGTCCAATACACTCAGGCGGATTTGTTTTGTGTTCATAGATCAATAAAAACACAAAACTACAGAAGCGGTTGTGGACGGAATGTAAAGATTTGAAGCAAAGCCGCCACACTAAACAGTATGGCGGCCTTTTGTTTATTGTGAGTTGTTTCGATTTATTTAATAGTATAACCTGTGATGGTTTGTACCTCATACGGCGTTCCCGAAACGCTGGTGTCATTTTCTATCATACCCACACCTTTTGCCAGGTAGATATCATAAACGGCAACATCCTGAAAACCTGTACCCAAATCATACTGAAGAATGGCTTGCGTATGTATCACGTTATTAAATGTTTTTCCATTCACTACTTTAGTAATATTCTTTTCCTTAATAGTGTTCACAAATTGCGCAGGTACACCATTAACGCTTCCATTGTCGCTTGGGATAGTAGTCCAGGTATAGCCTGCGTTTTGAGCATCGTTGCCTAACTGTAATTCAAGCACTATACCTGTGGTGCCGGCTACGGCCCTCATGGCATAAGAATGGTTAGCAGAGTAAAGGTATCCTGTGTTTGTTCCTTTGGCTGATGAAACAGACTTGGTCGTGTAATAAGTTTTGCCGCCAAATACAGTTGTACTCCCGGTCATTGTTAAAGTGAGCTGACTGGTACTTCCGCCCGTTACATCATTGTAGGTCCATGTACTTCCTGAGGTTATAGGTAAATAGCTGTCAGACGACGCCGATGGGCCAGGATTGTTCTTTTTACTGCAGCCGGCTATCAATATAGCTCCGCCAAGGATTAGAATTGGTAAAATTTTCTTCATGCCCGCGAAGGTAGGTAATTGAATGCCGGAGACTCTTTTAATCTTTCCACTTATTCACAAACCGGACCGTTGATCAGAATGATTGCGTTGATGGGTCTGAATTATGATTAATCAAATACAATAAATCATAGTAATTCAAAAAATCAGTAGAGTCATAGTTCGCACAAACTCACGAATTAAAATGATAAAGGAAAACTACCTCGCCGGTATAGGCAGGCTTTTTCTGATCCTCAATTTCCATCTCAACGCCAATTGTAGCCTTAGTAATGCCACGTAGGTTGATAATATTCACCAACTTTGCCTTTAAGCGTACACGACTATTAACCAATACTGCCTGTCCGAATTTGATGGTTTCTACACCATAATTGATCTGCATCTTCAGGTTCTGCACGTCGGCTATCTGGTGCCAGAAGTAGGGTAACAGCGACACAGTTAAATACCCATGCGCGATAGTGCTTCCGAATGGGCCGATATTTTTAGCTTTCTCCTCGTCGGTATGTATCCATTGGTGGTCGAGCGTTGCATCAGCAAATTCGTTGATCTGCTGTTGAGTGATGGTATGCCAGTCGGATATACCCAGCTCCTGGCCTAAATAAGATTCAAATTCAGCATGATCTTTTATAACTATCATAGTTGGTTGGTTTGAGTGGCCGCGTTAGCGTGGGGTAAAAATAATAAATGGAGGGGGATTATCAACCTTTTAGAGCTTACAGCCAATCAGCAGACAAATAATTTATAAAATAGGTTCCTGCCGATTATCCCAAAAGTACAAAATGGTAATGTGAGTGGCATGCACTTCGTAAAACATGGAGGTTTGTTCTGTTATCAAAGCCTTCCGTACATTATTGGTAAAGGATGCTTTGAATAGATAAGGTTGTGTAGAAATTGTGTTGATTATTTTGAAAGCACCTCTTGCAAACTTTTCGGCAGACCGGATTCCCCACTGACTTTCTATTTGCTTTACTGTGAGTTCAAAGGTTTCCTGAGCGTCATCTGTCCAAGCGATGGCTAAATTCATAGATATTTAGTATATCTCTTTTTAACCTCGTTGTGGGGAGTAAGCAGACCTTCTTCCGCTTGTTTTCTGGATTTTTCGATGCCAGCTTTTACATGCTCCGGCAATTCATTCCAAAAATCCTTTTCGTGCGATTCAAAAATATCTTTTACCTGCTTAATTATAGACTCGTCATCCGTATCAAGCAAGCGTTTAGCTAACTCAATTTTCTCGGTTTGAATGTTCATACACAAATCTACTAAAAATATAACTTTCCAACCTTAAAACCTTCCATCTTCACCCCACAAAATCTAATCACTTAATCGACTCAATCTAACTCAATCAACTAAACGCAAATTCTATTTGCAAATAATACGAAAACCCGTATCTTTGCAGTCCCGATTTTACGGGGTATAATAAACGTTTAATAAATTTAATTTTAAGCAAGTGAATACGTTAAGTTACAAAACTGTCTCAGCCAATAAAAAGACCGTTAACAAAGAATGGGTTGTTGTTGACGCTCAGGGCGAGATTTTGGGGCGCTTGTCTACTAAGATCGCAATGATCATTAGAGGAAAACACAAGCCAGGGTACACCCCACACGTAGACTGCGGCGATAATGTAATAGTTATTAATGCAGACAAGGTAAAACTGACCGGAAACAAATTCAGCGCTAAGCAATATGTTTCTTACACTGGTTACCCAGGTGGTCAGCGTTTCATTTCTCCTAAGGAGTTAATGGCAAAGCATCCGGAGCGTGTGGTTGAAAAAGCCGTACGCGGTATGTTACCTAAAAATCGTTTGGGCCGTGCCTTATTTGGTAATCTGCATGTATATGCAGGCGCCGAGCATCCTCATGCAGCACAAAGCCCTAAAGCCATTTAATTTATCAATTTAAAGGAGAAAAGAAATGCCAACAACTAACACTTCAGGCAGAAGAAAAACCGCTGTTGCACGCATCTACTTGAGCGAGGGCAATGGAAACATTACCGTTAACGGTAAAGATTACAAAGAGTACTTCCCTACTTTACCTTTACAATACATCGTTACCCAGTCAACAGAAGTATCTGGTTCAACTGGTAAATATGATGTACTGGTAAACGTAGCAGGTGGTGGCGTAAAAGGACAGGCAGAAGCCGTTCGTTTAGCTATCGCTAAAGCTATTGTTGAACTTGATGCTGAAAAGAAACCAGCATTGCGCGCTAAAGGTTTAATGACCCGTGATGACCGTATGGTTGAGCGTAAAAAACCAGGACGCAAGAAAGCACGCAAGAGATTCCAATTCAGTAAACGTTAATCATCAAGGAGGACAACACAATGGCAAGAACAACATATCAGGATTTACTGGATGCAGGTGTACACTTTGGTCACCTTACCCGCAAATGGGATCCGAAAATGTCTCAGTACATTTTCATGGAGCGCAACGGTATCCACATTATCGATCTTAATAAAACTTTAACTAAAGTTGAAGAAGCTGCTTCAGCTATAAAACAAATTGTAAAATCAGGCCGTAAGGTATTATTCGTAGCTACTAAGAAACAAGCGAAAGATATCGTAGCTGATTACGCAAAAACAGTGAACATGCCTTTCGTAACCGAGCGTTGGTTAGGTGGTATGTTAACTAACTTCGCTACCGTGCGTAAGTCGATCAAAAAGATGTCAAACATCGATAAATTGACTAAAGACGGTACTTACAGCAACCTTTCTAAAAAGGAAAGACTGATGATCCAGCGTGAGCGTGTGAAACTGGAAACTTTATTGGGCGGTATTGCCGACCTGAACCGTTTACCGGCTGCACTGTTCCTGATCGACGTTAAGAAAGAGCACATCGCGGTTTCAGAAGCTTTAAAGTTGAATATCCCAACCTTTGCAATGGTGGATACCAACTCTGATCCTTCAAACATCGATTTCCCTATTCCTGCTAACGATGACGCTACCAAATCAATCTCATTGATCACTGGTATCATTATCAAAGCTATCGAAGAAGGTTTGGATGAACGTAAACGTGAGAAGGAAGACGAAGCAGAAAAAGAAGCTGCTGCTGCAAAAGCGAAAGCTGATGCCCCTAAAGCAGAAAAAGCTGAAGCTCCTGCTGCTCCTGCAGAAGGCGGTAAAAGAAAAAGAGTAGCTGCCGAGGCAGAAGCTGAAGCGCCTGCTGCACCTGCTGCTGAAAAAACAGAAGAGTAATTTTTAAAGTTGTAAGGGTTGTAGAGGTTGTAGTGGTTTATTTCCATTTACAACTACTACAACCTTTTAAACAATTACAACTTTCCACAACATTTAAAACATATAACAATGTCAACATTACAAATTAGCGCATCTGACGTTAACAAACTGCGCCAGCAGACCGGTGCAGGTATGATGGATTGCAAAAAAGCTTTGACCGAAACAAACGGTGATTTTGAAGCTGCAATTGACTACTTAAGAAAAAAAGGTGCTAAAGTGGCTGCAAGCCGCCAGGACCGTGAGTCGAACGAAGGCGTTGTTATTGCGCGTACTTCTGAAGATGGCAAACGTGGCGTGATCATCGAATTGAACTGCGAAACAGATTTCGTAGCTAAAAACGCTGAGTTTATCGCTTTCGCTAACCAGATTGCAAACGTTGCTGTTGAGAACAAACCAGCTGACCTGGCTGCTTTAACTCAATTACAAGTTGATACTGATGTTGACCGCGTAACTATCGCCGAAGCTATTACCGAAAAAACCGGTAAGATTGGCGAGAAGATCGGTGTATCTAAATACGAAATAGTAGAAGGCGAAAAAGTGATCGCTTACATCCACGGTAATTTCCGTTTAGGTGTATTGGTTGGCTTAAGCGTTGACGTTGCCGGTGCTGAAGAAGCAGGTAAAGACGTAGCTATGCAGATTGCTGCCATGAACCCTGTTGCTATCGATAAAGATGGTGTTGATGCTACTACCATTCAGCGTGAACTGGAAATTGCTAAAGAGCAGATCCGCGCTGAAGGCAAACCGGAAGAAATGGTTGAAAAGATCGCTGCCGGTAAGCTGAACAAATTCTACAAAGACTCAACCCTGTTGAACCAGGAGTTTGTAAAAGATTCTTCTAAAAACGTTGCCCAGTTCCTGAGTGGCGTTGATAAAGGACTAACCGTTACCGCATTTAAACGGGTAGCTTTAGGAGCTTAATTTTAAAATCCCCCTCGTTAATACGAGGGGGATTTTTTTTGCAATAATATTTCATATAACTTGTCATGGCAAGGCGCAAGGCAGGTGGCGTGAACCATACAACGAAACAATTGCATACAATTAGGGTTAGCACCAATAATATAGTATAACCATCGTTTCGTCGACCTTAAACGCCACCCGCCACGCTCCGCGCAATGACATAAAATAAGGAACTATGACAACAGCACTTCACAACCTCCAGGTCGTCTCGGATGGTCAGATCACCAAAGGCAAAGCAATTTTAATTTCAGGCGGAAAAATTACAGGCATCGTGGCGGATAATGCTATCCCACAGGATGCTGAAAAGAAAGACATGCATGGAGCTTACGCAGCACCAGGTTTGATCGATTTACAATTGTATGGTAGTGGAGGTAGACTGTTGAGCATTGATACTGACGAAGCTACCTTGCTCCAGATGGAAACTGATCTGTTGGCGCAAGGTACCACCGCTTTTTTCCCAACCATTTCAACCAATACAGATGAAGTGATCGAGGAAACAATCCGCGTGGGCAGGTCATATCGGGATAAAGCCAAAGGGAACTTTTTAGGTATACACCTCGAAGGCCCATTTCTGAACGCCATTCGCAGAGGGGCACACAATAAAGATTTTATCAAAAAGGCATCACTCGATCTGGTAAAGAAATGGCTGGATATGGCAGACGGTGTAATAACTATGATGACCATTGCTCCTGAGTTGCAGGATCAGGAAGTGATAGATTACCTACACAATAGTGGTGTAATCTTATCATCTGGACATAGTAATGCCACCTATGCTGAAGGTAAGCGCTTTTTAAATAAACCGATTCCCGCGGTAACTCATATTTATAACGCGATGCCACAAATGCATCACCGTGACCCGGGATACCTACCTGCTATTTTTGAAGAGAGACCATATACGAGTATAGTACCCGATGGTATTCATGTGGATTTTGTGATGGCAAGACTGGCGAAACGCGAATTGGGTGATAGGCTTTTTTTCATAACCGATTCTGTTACTGAAAGTGATCATGGGCCATATCAGCATAAGTTTACTGGCGACCGATATGTGTTGCCAGATGGTACATTATCGGGCTCATGTCTTACCATGTTAAAATGTATTGAGAACGGGGTAAAGCATTTCGGTGTTAGTCTGCCAGAGTCTGTTAACATGGCGACTTTATATCCTGCGCAATTGGCAAAATTGAACAAAGGAAAAATAGAAGCAGGCTACGATGCTGACCTGACTTTCTTTGACGACAATTATACCCTGAAGGGAACCTACCTGGCTGGTAAGCGGATAAATTAAAATTGTATGCAAACCGATTTATTTGATCTCATCGTTAAGAACGATCTTGATGGGCTAAGAGCAGCCCTGATAGCTAATGCTGGATTGACTAATGAAGGGGTTGCGTTAAATATAGATGGAAAAATAAATCTGGCCAAAGGTCACCCGCTGCACAGAATATGTGATGCGGTTTTTGCAAATAAGCTATCGGACATTCAGGCAATAGAAATAGCGAAAATATTTTTAGAGTATGGTGCCAATATAGATGGCTTTATGGAACAAGGTGATCTTAACACGCCATTGATAGCCGCTGCCAGCCTGAATGCCGAACAGCTCGGCCTGTTCTACATAAAACAAGGAGCCAATATTTTTTATGCCCCACCAAATGATGGAGCTACGGCGCTGCACTGGGCAGCGTTTTGCGGAAAAGATCAATTGGTTGAAAAGCTGATTGAAAAAGGAGCTCATATTAACCAGTTGGATAAGAATTACCAAAGTACGCCATGTGGATGGGCCACACATGTGCCGGAATCAGGCGAGACTAATAATCTTCAACACCAATTAGCATGCATAAAGTTGTTACTTAAAGCAGGTACAGATAAAAACTTATTATATCCCGGTTCTTTGGAATATTTGCAAAGAACTGCCGAAAATGACCCGGAATTAAAAACATTATTAGAATAGACGGGTATATTTTTAACACTAATTTAAAATTGATACTTTTGACAAACTACCCTCAATGAAATATAAACGCGTTCTTCTCAAATTAAGTGGCGAGTCGCTAATGGGCGACAGGCAATACGGCATCGATAATAACCAGGTTTTGCAGTATGCAAAGGATATTAAAGCCGTTTATGATAAAGGAATTGAAATGGCCATTGTAGTGGGCGGAGGCAACATCTTCAGAGGACTAAGCGCTGAAAAATCCGGCATGGACCGCGCGCAGGCCGACTACATGGGTATGCTTGCAACAGTGATCAACTGTATGGCACTGCAAAATGCATTGGAAAGTATTGGGGTAGAAACACGCTTGCAGTCAGCCATCAAAATGGAGCAGATCTGCGAGCCATATATCCGTCGCCGCGCAATGCATCATCTTGAATTAGGTAAGATCGTGATATTCGGCGCCGGTACAGGTAATCCATATTTCACTACCGACACCGCTGCTTCATTACGTGCTATCGAGATCAAAGCTGATGTGGTGTTAAAAGGTACCCGGGTGGATGGTATCTATACTGCTGACCCGGAGAAAGATCCGACCGCAACGCGTTATGACGAAATTACCTTCCAGGAAGTATTTGACAAAGGTTTGAATGTAATGGATATGACCGCCTTTACGCTATGTCATGAAAATAAATTGCCGATAATCGTATTCGACATGAATAAACCGGGCAATTTTATGAAGATTGCCGAAGGTGAGCATATTGGTACATTGGTTAGATAATTACTGGATTTTAGTTCGGAATGGTATGCTTGAATAAGAGTTTTTACTATTTTTGACAGCAAATTTTAAAAGGGATGAGCGAACTCATTAAAAAACAAGTTTCTGATGCAAAGGCTTTGATGGATAAAGCCATAGAGCACTGCGACGGGGAATTACAAAAGATACGTGCCGGCAAAGCTAGTCCGAGCATGCTGGATGATATATTGGTTGAATATTATGGTACGCCAACGCCTTTGAACCAGGTGGGCAGCGTGAATACACCTGATGCCCGTACCATTGTGGTACAGCCATGGGAAAAGTCACTATTAGGTGCCATTGAAAAGGCCATAATGGAAGCCAACCTGGGTGTCAATCCTCAAAATGATGGTGTGATTATCCGCATCAATGTTCCGCCATTGACAGAAGAGCGCCGTCGTGATCTGGTGAAAAAGGCGAAAGCTGAGGTCGAAAATGGTAAAGTAGCTATCCGTAACATTCGTAAGGATGCTAATGAAAAGATCAGGAAACTGAAATCAGAAGGTGTTTCTGAAGACGAAATGAAGACCGGGGAAGCCGAAATTCAGAAGTTAACCGATGCTCATATTGCAAAAGTTGACATCCTTTCTGAGGCTAAAGAAAAAGATATCATGACAGTATAACGACCAGAATATTGTCAAATTAAAGGGAATGAGCTGTTTAGAGCCATTCCCTTTTTTTATTTTTACCAAACATGAACGTACTGATCTCATATCTAAAAAAACATAAATGGGTGGTGGTTACTGCCCTGTTCCTTGCAGCCACCAACATCGGCTTTTCCCTGCTTGATCCTTATATCACCGGTAGAATAGTGGACCGTGTGATCGAACAAAGGGATAAACTTCAATATGATGAATATATAAGCACCGTGCTTAAACTGATCGGCTTAGCCATTGGTGTGGCGATGGTATCGCGTATAGCCAAGAACTTTCAGGATTATTATACCAATATCATCACTCAAAAAGTTGGTGCTGAAATGTATGCCGATGGTTTAAAGCACTCTCTTGAGCTTCCTTACCAGGTTTTTGAAGACCAACGAAGCGGCGAGACATTAGGCATCCTCCAAAAGGTAAGGCTTGATTGCGAAAAATTTGTCACCTCCTTTATCGGAATATTATTTGTGAGCCTGGTGGGTATGGTGTTCGTTACCATTTATTCTATATCGGTAAGCTATAAAGTGACGCTGGTTTACTTTGCATCCATCCCGGTTATCGCCTTGGTAAGCTCGCTTATGAGCCGAAAAATCAAGCGTATTCAAAAGACTATCGTTGCGGAAACTACTGCATTAGCCGGATCAACTACCGAGTCATTAAGAAATATCGAACTGGTAAAAAGTTTGGGCCTTGCTAAACAGGAGATTGAACGTTTAAATAAAACCACTTATAAAATATTAGATCTGGAGCTTAAAAAGGTTAAATATGTGCGCAGCATGAGTTTTGTGCAGGGTACTACTGTTAACTTTGTACGCAGCGTTATGGTTGTGGTATTGCTTATCCTTATCTTCCATCGTACTATTTCACCGGGACAATATTTTAGCTTTTTATTCTATTCCTTCTTTTTGTTCAACCCATTGCAGGAGTTGGGTAATGTGATCCTTTCATGGCGTGAGGCGGAGGTTTCCTTGGGTAATTTCAAACGTATCTTAAGTATCCCAATCGATGCCAAGCCTGAAAAGCCTGCCCTTTTAGAAGATGTCCGCAAGCTGTCATTTAACAATGTAAGCTTCAAGCATCTTACAGCTAACCGCAATGCATTAAATAATATCAGTTTCGAAACTAAAGCAGGTGAGACGATTGCCTTTGTTGGTCCCTCAGGTTCAGGAAAAACGACATTGGTAAAATTACTGGTGGGTTTGTATCAGCCATTAGAGGGTGATATTTTATACAATGATATCCCAAGCAAAGAGATCGATCTGGATGAGCTTCGCGAAAAGGTTGGTTTCGTAACACAGGATACACAGCTGTTCTCAGGAACTATTCGTGAAAACCTGTTGTTTGTTCGCCCGGATGCTACGGATGAAGAGTGTATGGAAGCTTTGCAAAGGGCCGCCTGCCAGACTTTGTTGTCACGTGCGCCGCAAGGCCTGAGCACAGTGATCGGCGAAGGTGGCGTAAAAGTATCCGGGGGTGAGAAACAACGTTTATCCATAGCCCGTGCTTTGCTTCGCAGGCCCGATTTACTGGTATTTGACGAAGCTACTTCATCACTCGATTCGATAACCGAAGAGGAAATCACCGAAACTATCAGGGACGTGTCAGTATTAAAAGATCATGTAACTATTTTGATCGCCCACCGTTTATCTACTATCATGCACGCCGATACCATTTACGTTTTGGAGAAAGGGCATATTGTTGAATCGGGCAGACATGAGGAGCTTTTACTTCAAAAAGGTTTGTATTATGCCATGTGGCGCCAGCAGATCGGTGAGAAAGTAACCGCTGATTATTGATTTAAAAAAATTCGGCCATGTATCTGATCACATCCACCATCGGGGGCACTTTTGGTTTGCTATTTATGTTTATCTGGGTTTTGCTGGGTATTTATGCCTTTTTTGCCATTCTCAGGAATAAGAATATGAATAGCGGTGCCAAACTGCTGTGGATAGTGATCATTGCGATGGTGCCTATCTTGGGATCAGTTACTTATTTGTTTTTGAGAAGTTTAAAGACACTTTAAGTACTTATAAGGGAATATCGGTTCAATGTAGCCACGTGTTGACTCACCCCGACGACGCTACGCTGGTCGACCCTCTCTATGACAAGTCATAAAGAGGGAAATAAGAAATAAGTGAACAGTTCCCTCTTTCCGCGCAGCGAAGAGAGGGTGGTCGAGCGAAGCAATGACCGGGTGAGTTAAATAGGCGGTTTGCTGATTTGTGCAAAGACGCTTTAAGCAGTCGCAGCCTTTTCTTCTGCTACTTCAACCGTATGAATATCGCTTACGCCCAACGGTAAAAGACTGGTGGTTTTAAAATAAGTAATTGTAACGATCAGCAAGGTTATGCTACCGCCTACCAGCACAGCAGGCACCGTTCCAAGCCAATTGGCCATTAAGCCTGATTCGAAATCGCCGATCTCATTAGAGGAACCAATAAACATAGAGTTTACTGCAGACACACGGCCGCGCATATGATCTGGAGTTAGCAGCTGCACTAATGTGCCGCGTATGATCACACTTATACTGTCAAAAGCGCCCTGCCCAAATAGGAATAGTACAGTAAGTAAAAAGCTTCGTGATAGCCCAAAGCCAATGATACAAAGTCCAAAACCCGTAACGGCTATCAGCAGGTTCCGCCAGGGTTTATTTAATGGCGAATAACGAACCATAATCACCATGGTTAGTGCTGCACCTAATGACGATGCCATTTTCATTACACCGAAACCTTCTGCACCGACATGTAAAATGTCCTGCGCAAACACGGGCAACAAAGCTACTGAGCCGCCAAAAAAGACAGAGAATAAGTCTAGGCTCATAGCTGCGACCATCATCTTGGTCTTAAATACAAAGCCGATACCTTCCGAGAGACTTTTCCATATACTCTCCTTCGGAACAAAGACTGCAGGATATTTTCTGAGCGTAAACACTAATACAAGCGTCACTAACAGGAAAATCAAAATGATTATGAAGTTTCCGGTGATGCCACCCCCAAGCGCGTAAATAAGCCCAACGCAAAGCGGACCTAAAATAGACGCAATTTGCCAGCCAGTGCTGCTCCATGTGCTGGCATTCGGGTAAAGCTCGCGTGGGATGCTGTGGGCATATACGGTAAAGATTGCCGGACCGAAAAATGCGCGGGCAATACCGTTGCAAAATATCATACCATAAAGTATAGGCAGTATCCAGCCGGTGTGGACATAGCCGCTCATGCCTTTAAATGTGGTAAGGAACATGACGAATGAAGAAAGAAAAACGCCGCTGAAAATGAGTAAAAGCATTTTGCGTTTTTCATACTTGTCGGCAATGTAACCACCGTAAAGCGCAAGCCCAACTGCAGGTATGGCCTCGCTTAAACCGACCCATGCCAGGGCAAGTTTACTGTGGGTGAGATCATAAATGTAGTAGCCTAATGCTGCGGTTTGCATTTGGTAGGCGAAGGTGAAGAAAAACCGTTGAGCCAGGTAAATGCGGAAATCCTTGTATCGCAATGCTGCGAATGAATCTTTTTTTTTGGGCTGACTATGACCTTCGTCGGACACTATTGAAATGCTTATAGGTTAATGCGCCGCAATTTACAATTAAGCATCAAAATTCTGATTGCCGATTTACATAATTATGTAATAATGTGGAAACGTGATAGTAGAGACGCGATGCATCGCGTCTCTAACCGATTTAGGTTAGCCCATAAAATTTGATTAGGCTGATATAATCGTCAATTTCACCAAACGTTCCTACGGCATCTGCTGGATTATTTTTTCTACCAACCAGACGCCCTGATGGGACGAAAAGACAAAACTGCGTTCCGTAGGAACGCTTCGTTGGTAGTAGTGGAAGTCGTCAAAAAAACCTTTTCGTTCCATAGGAACGTCTGGTGATTGCCGAATTAAAGTTAGCGCAGCGATATATGTGCCTTTGTGTGTTAAATTGAACTAATCGAATAGCTCAATTGAACCCGTGCTGATCGATCAGGTAGATCAGCGATGCCATGGATGCAGAACCTAATTCCAGCTCACGTTTGTTTACATTTTCAAACACATCATTTGGTGTATGGTGAACGTCAAAATAACGCTGCGAATCCGGATCGAAACCGATTAGCACTACACCCTTTGATTTTTCCCTTAGCGGACCGATATCACTGCCGCCGCCACCTGCAACAAATCCCCCTGACCCATAAGGCTCAAAAAGTTGTTTCCAAGGCGCAAGATTTCTGAATTGATCAGAAGTCAGTCCAGAAAAACCAAAACCCCGAGGGGTAAATCCACCTAAATCTGACTCAATAGCTGCGATATGTTCCTCTTTATTTTGGGCAGCCAGTTCGGCATATTTTAAGCCGCCTTTGTCGCCATTTTCTTCATTCATAAAGAATACCACGCGGATGGTATTTTTAGGTTGATAACCCATCGCTTTTAAAATGCGTACAGCTTCTAATGAACCCATTACGCCCGTACCATCATCATGCGCACCTTCGGCCAAATCCCATGAATCCAAGTGGCCACCCACAACGATGAATTTATTTGGATTTTCAGAGCCTTTCAGTTCACCTACCACATTGTAAGAGAGGGTATCAGGGCGCGTTTCGCAGCTCTGTTTGAAATAGAATTTGATTTGGGGAGACTTTTTTTCTTTTAATAATGCACTTAATTGATTAGCGCCTTTGGTGGATATAGCAGCAGCCGGAATGTTTAATCCGCCCGGTATATAACGGGTTGCCCCGGTATGGGGGTAATCGTCAAGCGTTTCGGTCAGAGAGCGAACAATCACCCCTACAGCGCCATATTTAGCTGCTGCTGCCGGACCAGCATTGCGTTGATCGCCTGCTGTACCGTAAGCACGCAAGGTCTCGATAAAACGCGGATCGAATGGGCGGTTGAAGAATACGATCTTTCCTCTTATAGCATTCGCACCCAAAGTATCCAGTTCTTTCAAACTGTGCACTTCTATCACATCAGCTGTTATGCCTTCTTTCGGAGTAGCTACTGACATTCCTAAGGCTGCGATCGGCACAGATATCTTATTGTTACCGTCAACGATCATCCCAACTTCCTTTACGCCTCGTACCCAATGCGGAACCATTACCTCCTGCAGAAAAACATGGTCAAAACCATAGCTTTCCATCAATTTTTTGCTCCACTCCACCGCCTTTTGGGCGTTTGGCGAACCGCTTAAACGTGCACCGATGTTCTTACATAAATAATGCAGGTTGCTGTAACATTGCCCGTTTACCAAAGCTTCATCATAAATTTTGCGAAGCATTAATGAGTCCTGGGCTTTGAGTAAGGTAGTCGATAAGACGAGTGACAGGATGGTAAAGATTTTCAGTTTCATGGTTGAGAAGAGTGCTTTTAAACAAATGTAATATTTTGAAAGAATATTGCCTGATCAGGAAATTTTATCCCAGCTCAGGCCTGCATTTTTTGCCTGGAACGCCAGTTGAAGAATTTGATTTTCAGGATGAGCAAGCGCAGGGTCTTTCGCAAATATCTCTTCTACGCATTTGCGCGCTTGTAATAATAAAGCCTGGTCGGTAGTTAAGTCCGCTACTTTCAGGTCTACTATACCACTTTGTTGTGTACCTTCGATATTGCCCGGTCCGCGCAGTTGCAGATCGATCTCTGATATCTCAAAACCATTATTGGTTTTCACCATGGTATCCAGCCTGATCTTTCCATCGTGGCTCAGTTTATGGCTGCTCATCAGGATACAAAATGATTGCTCAGCTCCCCTACCCACACGCCCGCGCAATTGGTGTAATTGTGAAAGACCGAAACGCTCAGCGTTTTCGATGATCATTACAGAAGCATTTGGGATGTTAACACCCACTTCGATAACTGTGGTCGCTACCATGATCTGTGTCTCATGTTTCACAAAGCGTTGCATCTCAAAATCCTTATCTTTCGCCGGCATTTTGCCATGCACAATGCTGATCTGGTACTGCGGCATAGGAAACTCATGGCGCATGGTTTCGATACCATCCTCCAGGTTTTTCAAATCGAGCTTTTCGCTTTCCTGTATTAGTGGATATACCACATAGATCTGCCGCCCTTTTGCAATTTCCTGCTTCATAAAACCGAACATCCGCAGGCGCTGGTTCTCAAAAAAGTGAAGGGTCTGAATTGGCTTTCTTCCTGCAGGTAGTTCATCTATCACGGACACATCCAGATCGCCATAGAGTGTCATGGCTAACGTGCGCGGGATAGGCGTAGCAGTCATCACCAGAACATGTGGCGGAATGCTGTTCTTTCGCCAGAGCTTGGCGCGCTGCTCAACACCAAAGCGGTGCTGTTCATCAATCACTACAAACCCCAGGTTCTGAAACTGTACTTTATCTTCTATCAGCGCATGGGTACCGATGAGTATTTTTAACTCACCACTTTCCAGCCGTTCGTGTAATACATTCCTTTCCTTCTTTTTGGTTGAACCTGTCAATAGGGCGACTTCCAAAAATCCATCGCCTACCAAACTTTTTATAGTCTGGTAATGCTGATTGGCCAGGATCTCAGTGGGAGCCATGATGCAGGTTTGAAAGCCGTTATCGATAGCGATTAACATACTCATCAGGGCAACAACGGTTTTACCGCTGCCGACGTCGCCCTGCAGCAGGCGATTCATCTGCACACCCTTTTGTGTATCCAGCCGTATTTCTTTTAAAACTTTCTTCTGTGAGTTGGTTAGCTCGAAAGGGAGCTTATGGTGATAGAACTCATTAAAATAATCACCAACGGTATCGAATATGTGTCCTTTGAATTTTTGAATCCGAAGCAGCTTATTCTTGAGCAGTTTTAGCTGGATGAGAAATAGTTCCTCAAACTTTAAACGCCGGATAGCCTCATTCAGCATATTCGCATCTTCGGGGAAATGCATATTCCGGTAGGCATCTGCCCGGCTCATCAATTTGAATTGATTCAGCACATATAAAGGCAGATTCTCATGGATATCCTTAGCATGCTGGTCCAATAAAGGCTCCGTCAGTTTTTGGATGCCCTTGCTATCTAATCCAAATTGCTTTAATTTTTCGGTTGAGCTGTAAGCTGGCTGCAAGGTCATATTGCCCTTTTGCTTCATGGTGGCAGGCGAATACAACTCAGTTTCAGGATGAGCCATTTGGGGCTTACCATTGAAAGAGCCGGGCTTTCCGAACAGAATGTAAACTTTCCCTGGTTGCAAATATTTTTCTATCCATCGCACTCCCTGGAACCAGACGAGCTCCATTACGCCGGTATCGTCCTGCACGTGTGCTACCAGGCGCTTTGTATGCTTTTCGCCCAGAATTTCTTTGTGTGTTAGCCGGGCTAAAACCTGTACATAGGGAAGGTCTGGGTTGATTTCCCTGATCTTGTAAAACCGGGTACGGTCGATGTGTTTATAAGGGAAATGACGGAGCAGATCTTCGAAAGTAAATATCCCCAATTCCTTTTTAAGGACATCACCACGTGAAGTGCCGACGCCTTTTAAATATTCAATAGGAGTTTGAAATACCTGCCTGTTCAATTTTGTTTATCAGGAATTGATTGCGATAACTGAAATTTCGACGTTTACATTTTTCGGCAAAGCGGCTACCTGCACAGTTTCGCGGGCCGGAAACTGATCTGTAAAATAAGTGCCATACACTTCATTTACCTGGGCAAAGTTTCCCATATCTGTGAGGAAAATGCTTGTCTTAACTATGCTGCTAAAGTTCAAGCCCGCTTCAGTCAGTATAGCCTTAATGTTTTCCATTACCTGTTTGGCTTCAACTTTAATATCGCCTGAAACTATTTCTCCTGTGGCAGGATTGCTTGGTATTTGTCCTGATACAAACAGGAAACCGTTGGCAGCAACAGCCTGACTGTAAGGGCCGATAGGAGCCGGAGCATTATTGGTATTGATCACTTTTTTCATAGACGTTAGTTGTAAAAGTTGTAGAGGTTGTAACTGTTGGAGTGGTTAGCGTAATTGTTAAATTGAACAGGCAAGCACCTTTACAACTTCTACAACCACTACAACATCTCCAACTTCACAAAATCATTTTTTCAAAATAAACCAATCGATCAGTTTCCAGATAATACCTGCCAGGAACATAATGATAGCAATTGCATTAATAGTATGCATCACCTTCAGGTTAAAACTGGTGGGCCGGTTTGGATCTTTCTTTCTGAAAAAATACATGAACAAATTTAGTAAAAAAAAGAAGGCTCTCCGAAACCGGAGAGCCTTCTGCTATTATTACAAAGAATAATTATTTTTTGAATTCAACACGACGGTTCAGGATACGGCCATCTTCTGTTGAGTTATCAGCGATCGGTTTAGTTTCACCGAAGCCTTTTACTTTGATACGTTTTGCATCAACACCTGAGTTAACTAAGTAAGTTTTTACTGAGTTAGCGCGGTCTTTAGAAAGACGCATGTTGTGAGCAGCAGTACCTTCTGATGAAGCGAAACCATCTAATTCGATTTTGCCACCAGCGTTTGAACGCAGATCAGCTGAAGTAGCGTCAAGTACCGGGTAAGAAGAAGTTCTCAATACTGAGCTATCGAATTCGAACTGGATGTTAGAGTAAGCTTTTGCATCACCTGGTTTTGGTTTCATTACGAATAATGAAGTATCAATTTTAGGGAATACAATTGGGCAACCAGAACCGTCAACAACAGTACCAGCAGGAGTGTTAGGGCATTTGTCGAATTGATCAGCAACACCGTCACCGTCAGAATCTTTCTTCAGGTCGTTAACTG
>Ga0310811_10000990_pt1 | contig 36359 bp, 28 predicted proteins | sample YCmetagenome_FD_207642 | JGI IMG/M metagenome (GOLD analysis project Ga0310811, IMG submission 207642) | Soil microbial communities from experimental microcosm in Duke University, North Carolina, United States - YC | ecosystem: Engineered > Artificial ecosystem > Soil microcosm > Unclassified ... | reverse complement strand
GCTCGCACATCGAGCGGGCTGGGAGGGTTTTGGACGGGATTGCGGCGGGAGACATCTCACGAACCCGCGCGCGGAAAGTGACGTCACGCGAGCCGCAAGAAGACGTGAGCGACGCGTAAGACGTGCGTGATCGCACGCCGGCGACGGCGTCGAATGCGCGCTTATTGGCTGGTAGTCTGGATTAAATGCAGCGCGCGACGATCATCGTTGGCGTCGCAGTGCGGGCGTCGATCGCGTGAACAGATCGGTCTCTCGCGCGGAATTCTCAAGTCTCCGTCACGATCTATTGAACGACACGTGAGTCGTTTTCACGCGAGTGCGACTGCGCGAACACACAACGACGATCACGTTCGCGCGAGTCGCGCACGGACATGTCGGGTGCGCGACAGATGTCGCTTAAACTAATGCACCGAAACGGAACTTGACCATTGGTGAGCGTGCGACAGGCGCCGCACATCGTCCGCGTGCTTCTTTCTTATGTGCACGTGTCTGTGGCCACGCCTTCTTATAGCGTTGCGCGTCGCATCCCTTTGTGCGGCCAAACGCACCGCGCGCATCACGCGTCTTCGCGTCGATGCGGGTGAATCCGCGAACATAAAAAAGCAGCCGCCCGCCCGCGCGACGTCGTCGCGCAGATACAAAGACGCGGCCCGCGACTCGCCGCGAACGTAAAAAAACAGCCGCCCGAAGGCGGCTGTTGAGTTTGCACTCGACTTTATTATCCCCTGAAGCGGCGCCTGCGCGTCCCCTCGGCGGCGCCCGTTAGGCTTGGAGCCAGTCGGTGTGCTGCGACGCGTCGAAGGTGGCATCGGGCTGCGGCACGTTGGCTGCGACATCGGCGGGCGGCGGCACGTCGGCCGGCGGCGGCGCGTCGTTGTGCGCGACCCAGTCCGGCTGGGACGGCTGGCCCTCGCCGTTGATCGGCACGGTGCCCTGCGGCGCGTCGTGCGACCAGGCGCGGATGAAGTCGATCTTCATGTCGCCGCTCTCGCCGGCCGGAGCGCCCGGCCAATTGCCGCCGACCGCGAGGTTCGCGATCATGTACATCGGGCTGTGCATGTCTTCCGGAGTCGCGACCTGATAGACCTGCTGGCCGTCCATATAGAACGTCGTGGTGTCGGGTTCCCAGTCGACGCCGTAGACGTGATAGCCGTCGGTGATGCTGCCGGTGGACGGAACCCAGCTGCCGCCGCCGCCCGAGTCCCAGTTCGAGGTGATCGAGCCGACGTGGTACGTGTCGGTGCCGCCTTCGCCGTTGGCATTCTGGCCACCGAACGCTTCGAGCGCGTCGATCTCGGGCGGCCAGTTGTGGTCGGAGTTGAGCAGCCAGAAGGCGGGCCACATGCCCTGGCCCTCGGGGAGCTGCGCGCCGATCTCGAAGTAGCCGTAGGTCTGCGAGAACGTGCCCTCGGTCGAGATCATGCCCGAGGTGTAGGGCAGGCCGTCGGCGTTGTCGCCGGGCTGTGCGTGGATCACGAGCGAACCGTTGTCGAGATGGAACGGATCGGCGCCGACGGAGGCGTCCGAATAGTATTGCTGCTCGCCGTTCGACGGCAGCGAACGGCCGCCGAAGTAGAACTGGGTCTTCCAGGCGCCGTTGCCGTCGGGCGACGTGTTGAACGAATTGAAGTCGTCGTTGAAGGTCAGCGTGAAGGTCGAGAGATCGAGAGCCATACTTAAAAAACCTGCGCTTGTTATTGGGCGAAGCGGGATGAAAAAGGGCGTGAGGGACTGCCCGCGTGAGTGCCCTCACACGTTGTTCGAAGCGGTTGTGGGTGACGCGACGCCCGTTAACGAGCGGGGGCCGCGGCCGCCGGTCTCAGTCGCGAGACGGCGGAGTGGGAGTGCGGTGCCTGGTCGACTGCACCCGGCGGCGCGCCGGAGCCCTCATCGATTCGACGTTGGCGAGAGCGAGAATGACGTAGCCGATCGTCGCGAACGTGAAGGTGACGAATCCGAAGGTCATGGGCGCGCACTCGGTTGCTGTGTCCGTTGCCCGATCGCGTCGGGCGAGGAGAGAGATGCCGTCGTCCGGCTCGAGATGCCACTGTCAAAATCGCCGTCGGCGCGGAACACGCGCGGCACTCACGCGAAATGCACAAGTTCGTGAACAGGCGAATCGCCGCGCGGTGTGCGCGCTGTGGAGAGTGCGCGGACATGGAACGAACGGTCCGTTTTGCGGGGATTACGCGGCCGACGCGTACGCGAAAGGCCCCGCAAATCCGCGCCTGTGACAACTGAATCGAGCGCGGCTTGACCGACGGACCGCTCACGGCTCCGATCACAAAGGATTGAAAACGGCGGCCGCCTCGCGGATCGTCGGAGCGGCGTCGGAGCGGCGTCGGAGCGGCGATCCGAGTGCCGAAAAGCGCCGGCTCACGGGTTCGTGAGCGGGGAAGCACGAGCGGAAAGGAGAGCGCGCGCATGCCGATCGAAGACGTCCGCAGCGACCGATTCGACCGCGCACTCGCACGGTTCGCGCCGCTGCGGCCGGGCGAGGGCCGCGCCGTCGCGGCGGCGTTCGCGTATTTCTTCTGCCTGCTGTCGGGCTACTACGTGCTGCGGCCGTTGCGCGACGAGATGGGGATCGCGACCGGCGTCGGGAATCTGCAGTGGCTGTTCACCGCGACGTTCGTCACGCTGCTCGTCGCCTCGCCGATTTATGCCGCGGTGGTCGCGCGCCTGCCGCGGGCCCGGTTCATCCCGCTGGTCTACCGCTTCTTCATCCTCAATCTCGCGATCTTCTGGCTGTTTCTCACGTTCGGTGTCGCACCGGTCGCGGTCGCGCGCACGTTCTTCGTCTGGATCAGCGTCTTCAACCTGTTCGCCGTGTCGGTGTTCTGGTCGTTCATGGCCGACCTGTTCGCGAGCGAGCAGGGCAAGCGGCTGTTCGGGCTGATCGCCGCCGGCGGCACCGCGGGCGCGCTCGCCGGTCCAGCGGTCACTGTGGCGTTCGCTGGCACCATCGGTCCGGTCAATCTCCTGATCGTCGCCGCGGCGTTGCTCGAGGCCGCGGTGTTCTGCGCCCACCGTTTGGAGCGCTATTCGCGCGAGGTTGCACCCTCGCGCGTTGTTGAATCGGTGCAGCCGCAAGGCTCGGCATTCGTGGCGCAACGCCAGAGCGAAGTCGGCGGCGGGTGGTTCGCCGGCTTCGTGCTCCTCGCGCGCTCGCCCTATCTCGCCGGCATCGCGCTGTGGGTGACGTTGATGTCGCTGACGGCGACCGTGCTTTATTTCGAACAGGCGAATCTGGTTGCCGCCGCATCGACCGATCCTGCGGTGCGCACGCGCCTGTTCGCGAGCGTCGATCTCGCGGTCGGCATTCTGACCCTGATCGTCCAGTTGCTGGCGACGGGACGGCTGGTGCGCCGCTTCGGCACCGGACCGGCGCTCGCCGTCCTGCCGCTGGTGTTCGCCGCGGGCTTCGGCGCGCTGGCGCTGGCGCCCGGTCTTGCGGTGGTGATCGCCGTCCAGGCCCTGCAACGCACGGCCAATTTCGCCGTCTCCAATCCCGCCCGCGAGGTGCTGTTCACGGCCGTCGCCCGCGAGGAGAAGTACAAGGCCAAAAATGTCATCGACGCCGTCCTCGTGCGCGGCTCCGACGCTTTGTGGGGTTGGGCCTTCGCCCTGCTGCGTGGCTTCGGTGTGGAGCTCGCCGCGATTGCTGTTCTCGCGGTCCCGATTTCGCTAGTCTGGATGGGATTGGCGGTCGCGCTCGGTCGCGCGCAGGAGCGCCGCGCAACGGCGTCGCCCGAACGAGGCCCACAGGGAGGCCCGTCATGACGACATCCGGCAATTCCCGATTCTCCGTGAGCCGTCGTCGCGCGCTGGCGCTCGGCGCGGCCGCAGCGGTGTCGACGCTGCTGCCGCGCGCGGTCCTCGCGCAATCGGCGGCATCACAACTGGTCGCCACCCGCCCGATCCCCGGCAGCGGCGAGCCGCTTCCCGTCATCGGGCTCGGCACCGCGATCATTTTCGACATCGGTGCGGACTCGGGCGTGCGCGCCGAGCGCGCCGAGGTGATCCGCAGCCTGGTCGAAGGCGGCGGATCGCTGATCGACACCGCACCGTCCTACGGCCGCGCAGAAACCGTGCTCGGCGATCTGCTGACGGACACCGGCCTCAGGCCCAAGATCTTCCTCGCCACCAAGGTCGCGGTCGGCGATCGCGCCGCGCAGCTCGCGGAGATGCAGGCCTCTCTCAAGAAGCTGCGGGTCGACAAGATCGACCTCCTCCAGCTCCACAATGTGCGCGATCCGAAGCAGGACCTCGCGGTGCTGCGCGAGTGGAAGGACAAGGGTCTCTGCCGCTACATCGGCATCACCTCGTCGTTCGACCGCGACTATCCGGCGGTGGAGGCGGTGCTCAAGCGCGAGAAGCCCGACTTCTTCCAGATCGACTATTCGCTGTCCGATCGCAACGCCGACGAGCGGCTGATCCCGGCGGCGCAGGACGTCGGTGCGGCGGTGCTGACCAATCTGCCGTTCGGGCGCGGCAAGCTGTTCAGCGCCGTGCGCGGCCAGGCAATGCCCGACTGGGCGGCTGAGATCGACGCCACGAGCTGGGCCCAGATCTTCCTCAAGTTCCTGCTCGGCAACCCGGCGGTGACGGCGGTGATCCCCGGCACTGACAAGCGCGACTACATGCTCGACAATTTGGGGGCCGGCCGAGGCCGCATGCCCGACACCGCGATGCGCAAGCGCATGATCGAGTGGTACGAGAGCGCGAAGGGGTAGCTTTCGCTGCTCGTCGTGCCTGGGCTTGTCCGGGCCATGCTTTCTCCCGTCATGGTCGGCGCCCCTCTTTTCAAACGGACCGCGTCTACGGGCGGGTCGCACCCCGTCCGTTCTTAAAAGAGGGGCGCGGTCCTAAGGGGCCGACCATGACGAAAAGAAATGCGACTGCGAGCTACGCCACCTGAACGCCCGGCTTGCCGTCCTCGACGACGAACGTCTTGAGCGTGGTAACGCCCGCGTTGGGATCGCGCACGTCGGAGATCGCCCGGAACTTGGTCGTCATGCGTCCGCGCGCGACATCGACCGATCCGTATCCGCGCACGCGGCTCTCGAAGAAGCGGATGTGCGGGTTGTCGGCGATGCGATCGTTGAAATAGTCGAAAGGCACGCCCGGCGACGTCACCGAGGTGCCGACGAACTCGGTCGCGATGGTGACCGGCCGCGCACCGATGCTGAGTTGTAGGTCGTTGGCCCAGAACGAGTGGATGTCGCCGCCGAGGACGACGGGGTTGGCGACGCGGCTGTCATGCAGATGCGTGAGCAGCCGCTCGCGCGCGGCCGGGTATCCGTTCCAGTCGTCGCTCCAGAACGCGAACGTGTCGTCCTTTTGCCGCTGGCGGAACTCCGCCATCAGCACGTCCTGGCCGAGCACGTTCCAGCGCGTCGTCGATTTGGCCAGTCTGTCGTAGAGCCAGGCCTCTTGCTGGTCCCCGAGCATCGATCGCGTCGCGTCGAGGCGCTCGGGACAGGTCGCGTCAACGGTGAGATGGGCGCGGCCACGATCGGGCGCGCCGTAACACGACTCGCGGGCGCGCCACTGGCGGCCGTCGAGCATCGCGAAGCTGACGAGGTCGCCGAAGGCGAAGCGCTCGTAGACCCGCATCGACGCTCCTTGCGGCCGGGCGCGGCTCGGGCGCACCGGCATGTGCTCGTAGAACGCGCGGTAGGCGTCGGCGCGACGGCGCAGGAACGCGGTGGGATCGTCGAAGGTCTGCGACCACCGGTCGGCGTAGTCGTTCTGCACCTCGTGGTCGTCCCACGTCATCAGGCACGGAGCGGTCGCGTGCAGGCGCCGGAGGTCCGGATCGGTGCGGTACTGCGCGTAGCGGTTGCGGTAGAGCGGCAGCGTCTTCGCCTCGATGCCGTCGCTGTGCTTGCGAACGGTCGGGCGGCGGTCCTCGACGAACTCGTAGATGTAGTCGCCGAGGAACAGCACGAGGTCGGGCGACTCGTCGGCGAGGTGGCGGTAGGCCGAGAAGTAGCCGTGCTCGTAATTCGCGCAACTGACGAAGCCGAACCGCAGGCGGTCGGTGGGCGTGCCGGCGGCGGGTGCGGTGATCGCCTGGCCGATGTCGCTGTCGGCCTCGCCCGAGCGGAAGCGGTACCAGTAGCGCCGGCCCGGCTCGAGGCCGCGCACCTCGAGGTGCACCGAGTGGGCGTAGTCCGCCTCGGCGATGGCGTGGCCGCTCCGCACGATCGCGCGCATCGCGGGATCGGTCGCGATCTCGTAGTCGATGGCGACGTCGCCGCCCGTCGTTCCACGGTGGGGCATGCCGCCCGGTGTGTCCGGGTCGCTCGACAGGGGATCGGGGGCGAGCCGCGTCCACAGCACGAAGCCGTCGGGAGTAGGTTCTCCCGCGGCCACACCGAGGGCAAATGGATCGGCGCGCCAGCGCGGGCCCGGCTGCGACGCGCAGCCGGTCAGCGCCGGGGCGACGGTGGCAACGATCGCGGTCCCGGCGGCGCGGAAAAAACCACGCCGGGTGAGGGGGAATGTGTGCGGGAAAGCGCTCATCTAGATGGGTACGGGATCGCCTGTTCGGGTGAAGCCAAGTCTGTCGTAACGCCGGTGTGTGACGTTATACTGACAGCACGCGGCCGCCAAAAGAGTCGCAGCTAAGACAACGTCCTAGGGAGGCTGAATTGGGTGAAATGATTCCGTTGCAGATCGGCTCGACGAAGGCGCAGGCCTACGTCGCGCTGCCGCCGGGACAGGCGCGCGCGCCGGGCGTCGTCGTCAGCTTCCACAAGGACGGCATCGACGACTTCACGCGGTGGCTGGTGGACGAGCTTGCGGGCGACGGCTTCGCCGCGATCGCGCCCGACCACTTCCACGTGCTGCCGCCGGGCAAGGGTCCCGACGAGCGTCGCGACTACATGACCGACGAGCAGCTCGCGCTCGACTTCCGCGCCGCGGTCGACTGGCTCAAGTCGAAGAACATCGCCGGCAAGCCGGCGCTGATCGGTCACTGCATGGGCGGTCGCGCGACCCTCATGGGGCTCGTCGCCGATCCCGATATCTGGTCGTGCGGCTGCATGTGGTACGGCGGCGGCGTGTTCCGCAAGATGGGCAAGGCTTCGCCACCCGCCGAGCTCGCCGGCGCATTGACCGTGCCGGTGGTGAGTTTCAACGGCAGCGAAGACACCCATCCGTCGCCCGAGGAAATGGGAAAGCTCGATGCGCGTCTCAACGAGCTCGCCAAGCCGCACGAGTTCCACCGTTACCAGGGCGCCGACCACGGTTTCATGAACAAGTTCGGCGATGCCTACGACGTCGCCGCCCACAAGGACTCGTGGGCCAAGGCCGTTGCCTTCATGCGACGCCATATCGCGGTGCCGCAATTCTCGTGAGGACCTGACAAAACGCCAACCGCCGACCGGCGGGGGAGGCAGGCATGCCAGTGCGTCTGTTGCGTTGCCTGTGCGTCGCGTTTGTTGCGTTGCTTGCGTCGTCGCTGGAACGGTCGGCCGTCGCGGTCGACTTCAAGGGCAAGACGGTCGCGATGATCGTCGGAGCCGAGCCGGGGGGCGGGACAGATGCCGCCGCCCGCCTCGTCGCGCCTTATTTCGAGAAGTACCTGCCGGGGCATCCGCCGGTGGTCGTGCGCAACCGGCCGGGCGCCAGCGGCGTGACGGCGCTCAACTACATTGTCCAGCAGACCGAGCCCGACGGGCTGACGCTGATCGGCGGCAACAACTCCCAGCTCAGCCCGGTCACCTATCGCCGCGCCAACGGCGTCTACGACCCGCGCGACTTCATCTACCTCGGCGGCCTGGGGCGCGGCGGCACCGTGCTGATCGTCAACAGCGAGCACGAGCCGCGGCTCTACGACAAGGCGCAGCCGCCGCTGTTCTTCGGCGCGCTCGACGGCACCCGCTCGGGCGAGCAGGTGGTGTTCTGGGGCATGGAGTATCTGGGGTGGAACGTGAAGGTCGTCGTCGGCTATCGCGGCACCAACGACCTCTCCATCGCCACCGAGCGCGGCGAAGTCGACATGCACACGACCAGCAACATGTTCATCATCGACAAGCTGCGGAACACCGGCCGGTTCCGCATCATGGCACAGTCGGGTTCGATGATCGGCGGCACGTTCGTCGAGCGCCCCGAGTTCCCGGGCGTGCCGGTGCTCGCCGACGTCATCGGCTCCAGGATCACCGACCCGGTTCAGCGTCAGGCGTTCGATTACTGGCAGGCGTTCGCGGCGACCGAGAAGTGGCTCGGGCTTCGCAATGGAACGCCCGACGACATCGTCGCTGCCTATCGCGCGGCGTTCGGGAAGATGATCGCGGATCCCGACTTCATCGCCCGCACCGGCGGGGTCAGTGAGGAGATGGCGCCCCAGGCCGCCGGCGACGTTCGCGCCCTGATGGAGAAGATGGCGGCGCTCACCCCCGAGGCCGAGCAATTCCTGAAGGACCTGCAGCGCAAGCATGGCCTGAACATCCAGTAGGGGAGGCAAGTATGTTCGTGCGTTGTCTTTGCGTCGCGGTGCTGTCGTCGCTGGTCGCGAGCTCGGCGCTCGCGGTGGACTTCAAGGGCAAGACCATCCAGATGGTGGTCGGCGCCGAACCCGGCGGCGGCACCGATGCGGCGTCGCGTCTGGTCGTGCCCTACTTCGAGAAGTATCTGCCTGGCAACCCGACCATCGTCATCCGCAACCGTCCCGGCGCCGGCGGCGTCACCGCGCTCAACTACATCGTCCAGCAGACGGCACCCGACGGGTTGACGGTGATCGGTGGCGGCAACGCGCAGTTGAGTCCGATCACCTATCGCAAGGCCAACGGCATCTACGATCCGCGCGACTTCATCTATCTCGGCGGATTGGGCCGCGGCGGCACGGTGCTGATCGTCAACAAGGACCACGAGCCGCGGCTCTACGACAAGTCGCAGCCGCCGGTGTTCTTCGGCGCGCTCGACGGCACCCGCTCCGGCGAGCAGGTGGTGTTCTGGGGCATGGAGTATCTGGGCTGGAACGTGAAGGTCGTCGTCGGTTACCGCGGCACCAACGACCTCTCCATCGCGACCGAACGCGGCGAAGTCGACATGCACACGACGAGCAACATGTTCATCGTCGACAAGCTGATGAAGACCGGCAACTTCCGTATCATGGCGCAGTCGGGATCGCTGATCGGCGGCAAGTTCGTCGAGCGCCCCGAGTTCCCGGGCGTGCCGGTGCTCGCCGACATCATCGGCGCGAAGATCACCTCGCCGGTCGAGCACCAGGCGTTCGAATACTGGCAGGCGTTCGCGGCCACCGAGAAATGGCTGGGCCTGCGCATGGGTACCCCCGAAGACATCGTCGCTGTGTACCGGACCGCGTTCGAGAAGATGATCGCCGACCCCGATTTCATCGCTCGCACCACCGGGGTGGCCGACGAAATGACGCCCCAGGCCGGTGACGACGTCAAAGCTCTGGTCGGGAAGATGGCGGCGCTCAGCCCCGAAGCCGAGCAATTCCTCAAGGATCTGTCGCGCAAGCACGGCCTGAACACCCAGTAAGCGCTTGAATAAGCCCGGCCGCGGGGGCACCCTGCCCGCGGCAGGGAAGGCAGGCGCGGGACCTAAAGCGCCGCCGCAAAACGAAGCGCCGGAAAACGGCCTTGGGAGGCAGAGATGACGCGCATCCGAATCCGCACGCTGGCATTCGTGGCGACACTGGTCGCCGCCGCCGGCATTCTCACCTGGATCAACACCGGCACCGCCCAGCAGGCTGGGGTGTCGATCGGCAACAGCGACATCGGCGGCGTCGTCACCGGCGCCAGCGGTCCCGAGGCCGGCGTCTGGGTGATCGCCGAGACTCGCGAGCTGCCGACGCGCTTCATCCGCATCGTCGTCACCGACGACCGGGGCCGCTATCTGATCCCCGATCTGCCCAAGGCCAACTACGACGTTTGGGTGCGCGGCTACGGCCTCGTCGATTCGCCGAAGATCAAGTCGGCGCCGGGCAAGATCGTCGACCACAAGGCGGTGCCGGCGCCGAACCCCGCGGCGGCAGCGCACTATTACCCGGCGATCTACTGGTTCTCGATGCTGAAGATGCCGGCGAAGTCGGAATTCCCCGGCAAGGGTGGCGACAGCGGGCTCGCCGAAACCGCAAAGAGCTTCACGGCCTGGGTAGATGGAATTAAATCGAACGGCTGCGTCGGCTGCCACCAGCTCGGCAACGAGGCGACTCGGACGATTCCAAAGGAACTCGGGAAGTTTGACGACTCGGTTCAGGCATGGGCCCGCCGCCTGCAATCGGGTCAGGCCAGCGACACAATGGCGCGCGACATCAGTCGCTTCGATGGCAATCGCGCGCTCGCGGAATTCGCCGAGTGGACCGACCGCATCGCCGAAGGACAACTGCCGAAAACGAAGCCCGAGCGGCCGCAGGGCGTTGAGCGCAACGTCGTCGTGACGCTGTGGGACTGGGGCACCGGTCACACCTATCTCCATGACGAGATCTCGACCGACAAGCGCAAGCCTACGGTCAACGCCTACGGCAAGCTCTATGGCGCGACAGAGTTTTCGACCGACAACGCGATCATCCTCGATCCCAAGAGCAACACGGCAAGCGAAAAGAAGATCCCGGTGCGTGACCCGAAGACGCCGGACGGCCGCGATGCGCCGATGATGCCGTCGCCATACTGGGGAGACGAGCCGATCTGGTCGAGCCAGTCGAACGCGCACAACCCGATGATCGACGGTCAGGGCCGCGTGTGGTTCACGTCGCGGGTGCGTGACAACAAGGCGCCGGATTTTTGTCAGAACGGCGATCTCCACCCGTCGGCGAAGCTGACGCCGATCAAGTCGTCGAATCGACAGGTGTCGTTCTATGATCCGAAGACGGACAAGTTCACGCTGATCAACACCTGCTTCCAGACGCACCATCTGATCTTCGCCGAAGATGCCAACAACACGCTGTGGACCTCGGGCGGCGGTCCGGTGGTCGGCTGGATCAACACAAAGATGTTCGACGAGACCCACGACGAGATCAAGTCACAGGGCTGGACTCAGTTGGTGATGGACACCAACGGCAATGGCCGACGTGACGAGGCGGTGGGCCCGCGTGATCCGGTCGATCCGTCAAAGGATAAGTTGCTGCCGGGCGGCTTCTACGGCATCGCCTATAGCCCGGTCGACGGCGCGATCTGGGGCTCGATTCGGGGGTACCCGGGCGGTGTCGTGCGCCTCGCACCGGGGTCGAACCCGCCGGAGACGGCGCTCGCCGAGTACTACGAGGTGCCGTGGAAGGACGAAAAGGCGGCGAACTACGGTTACGGCCCGCGCGGCATGGACATCGACCGCAACGGCGTGGTGTGGGTGCCCCTGTCGAGCGGACATCTCGCGAGCTTCGATCGCTCGAAGTGCAAGGGGCCGCTCAACGGTCCGACCGCCACAGGTCAGCACTGCCCCGAAGGCTGGACGCTCTATCCATTCCCGGGCCCGCAGTTCGAGAACGTGTCGGACGCGGGCAGCGCCGAGTCGGCCTATTACACCTGGGTCGATCAGCGCAACACGCTCGGCCTCGGCGACAACGTGCCGATGGCGACCGGCAACGAGAACGAGAGCATCATCGCGCTGAAGGACGGCAAGATGGTCAACCTGCGGATCCCGTACCCGATGGGTTTCTACGCCAAGGGACTCGACGGCCGCATCGACGATCCGAACGCCGGCTGGAAGGGACGGGGGCTGTGGACCACCACCGGCACCCGCGCGCCGTTCCACATGGAAGGCGGCAAGGAGAACAAGCCGAAGGTCATCCATATCCAGCTTCGCCCCGATCCGCTGGCGCGGTGAGGCCGCAAGCGGCGTAGAGGTGGGAAGCAGCGTAAAGGTGAGCGGCGGACGTCAGGTCACGGCGATCTGAAGGCGACAACCTGGGCAGACGGGGGCGATCGTGAATGACGATCATGTGCCGTCGGGTGCGTCAGTCGGAGGGCAGGGCTCCTACATCGATCGGATGGATGCCGACGCATTCACCGCGTTGTGCGAGCGGGTGATCGACGCAGTGTCGAGGGACGCGAATGCCGCGAGCATTCGAATGGGCCACTGCTCGTCGGAGATCGAGCAACGCGTTCGCCGCATCGTCAAGGCGGGCGACCTGAACAACTCCGAAACAGAGCGTCAGGTCGAACTCGGGATCAGGATCACGGCGACCGCCCTCGCCGTGCTCGGCGCCAGGCCGACCACGGACGACATCCGTTATCTGCTGCGGTCGTGAGGACGTTGTCGTGCTTCACTCCATAGCCGCGAGCGGGCGGGCGACCGACTCGAGCGGCTTGCGCTCGGCGGCGACGCCCCAGCGGGCCTGGACCAGCCCCGCGGCGATCATGAACAGGGCGCCGAACAGGTAGCCGCCGAACACGTTGGCGCGCGAGCCGGTGTCGATCAGCGCGCCGAAAATCAGCGGCGACACGACGCCGCCCAGCGCGGTGCCGATCGAGTAGAACGCGGCGATGGCGAGGGCGCGCATCTCGAGCGGGAAGGTCTCGCTGACGGTGAGGTACGCCGAGCTCGCCGCCGCCGAGGCGACGAAGAAGATCACCGTCCAGGCGATGGTCTGACCCGCCGCGTCGAGCGATCCCTTGAGGAACAGGTAGCCGCTGATGGCGAGCAGCACGCCCGACAGCACGTAGGTGACGCTGATCATGATGCGTCGGCCGACAGTGTCGAACATGCGGCCGAGCATCAGGGGTCCGAGCGCGTTGCCGAGTGCGAACGGCAGCAGATACCAGCCGACCCGGTCCGCCTGCACGTCGTAGAAGTCGGTCAGCACCAGGACGTAGGTGAAGAAGATCGCGTTGTAGAAGAACGCTTGCGCCGACATCAGGCTCAGGCCGACCAGCGCGCGCTGGCGGTGCTCGTGGAACAGCACGCGCAGCGCCTCGGCGAGCGGTGTGTGGTGACGTTCGCGCAGCCGCAGTCGCGGGTGCGGGCCGTCGGTCAGGATGCAGCCGCCGTCGCGCATGCGGCCCTCGATCTGCTCGATGACGGCACACGCCTGCTCGGGCTTGCCGTGGGTCATCAGCCAGCGCGGACTCTCGGGGATCCACATGCGCATCAGCAGGATCGGCAGCGCCAGCGCGCCGCCGATCAGGAAGCAGAGCCGCCAGCCGGCATCGGGGCCCAGCGCGGATGCGTCCAGAAGCACGATCGAGCCCGCGGCGCCGAGCCCTGCGCCGAACCAGAAGCTGCCGTTGATCGCGAGATCGGTGTGGCCGCGGACGCGCGCGGGCAACAGCTCCTGGATCGTCGAATTGATCGCCGCGTACTCACCGCCGATGCCGGCGCCGGTGATGAACCGGAAGAGCGTGAAGCTCCAGATGTCCCACGAGAACGCCGTTGCCGTGGTCGCCGCCATGTAGATCGCGAGGGTGATGAAGAACAGCACGCGCCGTCCCCAGCGGTCGGTGAGCCAGCCGAACAGGAGCGCTCCCAGCACCGCGCCGGCGAGATAGGCGCTCGACGCAAGCCCGACCTCCGCGTTGGTGAAGGCGAGGGTCGGGGACTCCTTGAGGGCGCCGGCGACGGCGCCGGCGAGCGTGACCTCCAGCCCGTCGAGGATCCAGGTGATGCCGAGGGCAATCACGACGAGAGTGTGGAAGCGGCCCCATGGCAGGCGATCCAGTCGCGCGGGGATATCGGTCTCGACGATGCGCGGCGCTGATTCCATCGGTCTCCCTCGGCACATGGGTCATGGCGCACGGACGGGGTGCGTCCGGGCCGGCCGTCTGATAAGAACGACCAAGCCTCTGCCGAATCCGGTGTCTAAAAAATGTCCGACGCGCCCCCGACGTTCCGATTCAAGATCGAGGAGGCTCCGCCGATCCTGTTGCAGAGCGATCACCTTCCCCGGACCGACGCCAATAGTCCCGTGCTGACCCATGCCGGGCACACGATCGCCTTCATGTCGCACTATGTGCCGATCGGGCATACTTATCGCCGCTCGAGCGACGCCGGGCTGCACTTTACGAGTCCGCCCGAGCGCGTGACTCTCGTCGACGATCCCGATTCCACCGTCGGCAAGTGGATTCAGTCGGTGTGGCGAGCGCCCGACGGGACGTATTACGGCTGGTACCACGCCGAGGAGGTCGGCATGTGCCCGACGCGGCTGTTCGTGCCGCACATCGGCGCGCTGGTATCGCATGATCGTGGCCGGACCTGGCGCTGCATCGGTGCCGTGCTGCGCGCGGGCAATCGCGAAATCGACTGCGGTTACCGAAACGGATTCCTGGCCGGCGGTTATGGCGATTTCTGCGTGGTGCCCGATCGCCAGCACCGCTACTTCTATATCCACCTCTCGAGTTACGTCGCGACCGAGACGGCGCAAGGCATCGCCGTGGCGCGGTGCGCGGTGCGCGATCGCGACCATCCGGTCGGGAAGATCGAACTCTGGCACAACCGCGGATGGGTCGCGGCCGATGGACTCTTGCCGTCGCCGATCTGGCCCGTTGCGCGGGGCTGGCGACATGTCGACCCGGACTCCTTTTGGGGACCGGCGATCCACTACAACCGCGCGCTCGACGTCTGGGTGATGCTGCTCAACCGCACCCGCAACGGGACCGGCGATATCCGCCAGGAGGGAGTCTACGTTTCGTTCAACGAGCGACTCGACGAACCGTTGGGCTGGAGCACGCCCCAGTGCCTGATCTCGGGCGGGGTTTGGTATCCCGAGGTTGTCGGTAGTGGTCCCGAGGACGGTGACGCCCAGGCCGGTTCGCCGGCGCGCCTGTTCATGTCGGGATTCTCGGCGTGGAACATACGGTTCCACCGCGCCGTCGCCGGCGAGCCGCCGTCGCACCGGGTCGTCGTCCGCAACGAGGACTGGGTCCGGTTGTTCGGCCCGGAAGCGCCGGGGCGCCTCGGCATCGGCTGACATCGACATAAACAGTCCGGGGCTGGGCCATATATCTTTGGTAGAGTTGCCAGATGATCGATGCACCCCAGGCCACCGCGTCGCAGACGGGCCCGGCGCCGACCGACTCCCGCCGCGGATGGCTCCCGTTCTTCGCGCATTTCTTCCGCGTCGCCGGGGTGTTCTGGACCTCCGAGCACAAGTGGGTGGCCTGCGGCCTGACCGCTGCCCTGATCGTGCTGACGCTGGCGATGGTGGCGGTGCAGGTCGCGCTCAACCTGTGGACCGAGCGGCTGTACGACGCGCTGTCGGGCCGCTCCATCGCGCGGTTCGTGACGCTCCTCGGTGCCCTCGGCGCGATCGTGCTCGCCAATCTCACGATCGTCACCACGCACCTCCGTCTGAAACGACGTCTCCAGATTACCTGGCGCCGCTGGCTCACCGCGACTGTGTCCGGCGAGTGGATGAGCGAAGCCCATCACTATCAGCTCACTTATATGCCGGGCGAGCACTCGAATCCCGATGGCCGGATCGCCGAGGACATCCGCATCACCTGCGAATCGGCGCTCGATCTCGGCCATTCGCTGTTCTACTGCACGATCCTGTTGGTGAGCTTCGCCAACATCCTGTGGACACTGTCGGGCGATCCCATCTTCACATTCGGGGTCATCGAGGCGCACATCCCGGGGCACCTCGTATGGGCGGCGCTGGTCTACGCGATCATCGGCAGCTCGGTGGCGGTGCTGCTGGGCCGGCCTCTCGTGCGCGCCGTCGACCGTCGCCAGACCAGCGAAGCGAGCTTCCGCTTCGGCGTGGCGCGGGCGCGCGAGAATTCATTGCCGATCGGGCTGCTGCACGGCGAGAAGGCGGAGCGGCGGCAATTCGAGCAATTGTTCGTCGACGTCGTCGCGGCGTGGAACCGCCAGACCGCGGCGCTTGCCAACATTTTCATGTTCACGTCGAGCTGGTCGGTTCTCCTCCAGGTCGTCCCGGTGCTGATCTCGGCGCCGCGGTTCATCGCCGGCGTAATCACCCTCGGCGTGCTGATGCAGATCGCCCAGGCGTTCCAGCAGACGGTCGGCGCGTTATCGTGGCCGGTCGACAACCTGTCGCAGGTGGCGGAGTGGCGCGCCTCCGCGGAGCGCGTGCTGAGCCTGCACTCGGCTGTCCGAAGTCTCGTCGACAGCCTGAAGCAGGGAAGCACTGCGATGCTCAATCTGCGCGAGGGCCCGACCAGGTCGCTCAATTTCCGGCAAGTGTCGATCGCCGATCCCGACGGCTCGGTGGCGATTGGGCCGTTCGACCTCACCATCGCCGCGGGCGAGCGGGTGCTGATCTCCGGCGATACGACAGGGGCGATCAAGCTGTTCAAGGCGACGGCGGGGCTTTGGCCGTGGGGTCACGGCGACATCGAGCTCCCCGCCGGCGAGCCGATCTCTTTCATGCCGCAGCAGCCGTACGTTCCGCCCGGCACGTTGCGCGACCTGATCTGCTATCCCGGTGGCCGGAATCCATGCGACGACCTGGCGATGGCCGACATTCTGAGGCGCGTCGGCCTGCCGGATCTCGTGACGCGCCTGGACGAGGCCGAGCGCTGGGACCAGTCTCTGTCCGCCGACGAGCTGCAGCGGCTGGGGTTTGCGCGGCTTTTCATGCACCGCCCACGATGGGCGTTCTTGCAGGACGCGATGGACGCTCTGGGAGCGGATGGCGAAGCCGAAATGCTGCGCCTCGCGGACGCGATGCTGCCGGGCACGACGATCCTATCGATCGCCAATCACGACATGCAGCCCGACTACTACACGCGCGCGCTCACCGTCGTGAAGCACGACGGCTATTCGATCGTCGAGGAAGCTCGGCCTACGCGCGCGGTGATGCCGGCATAGCTCGCGCGGCGCGGATCAGCCCGGCGTACCATGCTGCCGACGCCTTCGGCGTGCGCCTCAGTGACGTGTAGTCGACATGCACGAGCCCGAAGCGCTGCGAGTAGCCGTTGCCCCATTCGAAATTGTCGAGCAGCGACCAGACGAAGTAGCCACGCACGTCGGCACCCTCTGAGATCGCATCGTGCATTGCGCCGGTGTAGGCGCTGAGATAGCTGATGCGGCGCGGGTCGTTGACCGCACCGGTTGCATCGGGCGCCTCATCGCCGCCGCAGCCGTTCTCGGTCACGTAGATCGGCAGCTTGTAGCGCGCGGTGAGGCCGACCAGCTCGTCGCGGAATGCTTCGGGAAAGATCGGCCAGCCGATGTCGGTAACCGGTGCGTTCTCGGGGGCGCTGCCCCAGCCGAAACCCCACACGCTGCCGGGCTCGATCTTGCCGAAGATCGGACCGTAGTGGTTGAGCCCGAACCAGTCGATTGGACGCTTGATGCGTTCCATGTCGCCCGGCTGTACGTACGGCGAAATGAATTTGGCGATCTGCGGCGGATAGGCGCCGAGCAGCTGCGGATCGGGAAATGCGCCGTTCCAGAACTCGTCGAACAGCACGCATACGGCGCGCGTCTCCGGCGTGTCGGTCTCAGGGATGATGCGCTGACGGTTATGGACCGCGCCGATTGAGGCGCCCTTCACCTCCGCGCGCAGCACGTCGACTGCGGCTCCATGGGCCAGATTGACGTGATGGATGGCGCGCAGGTGCATCTCGCGGTCGCGAATTCCGGGAGCGCCCCAGTCGTTGGTGTAGCCGAACAGGGTGAACACCGAGAATTCGTTGAAGGTCGCAAAGCGCTTCACGCGGTCGCCGTAGCGCCGCGCGATCAGCGTCGCGTAGTCGGCGAACCAGTCGGCGCTGTCGCGATTGGGCCATCCGCCGATGTCCTCGAGCGCCTGCGGCAGGTCCCAATGATAGAGGCAGAGCCAGGGCTCTATGCCGTCCGCGAGCAGCCCGTCGATGAGACGATCATAGAAGGCGAGGCCCGGCTCGTTCACCGCGCCGCGTCCTTGCGGCAGCACGCGCGGCCAGGACACAGAGAAGCGGTAGGCGTCGACGCCGAGACCCTTTATCAGCGCGATGTCCTCGGCGTAGCGGTGGTAGTGATCGCATGCGACGTCTCCGGTGTCGCCGTTCGCGACCTTGCCCGGGATCGTGCAGCGCGTGTCCCAGATGCTGGGCGCGCGACCGTCTTCGCGCGCGGCGCCCTCGATCTGATACGCGGATGTGGAGACGCCCCACAGAAAACCAGACGGCCATTTGCCCGACGGATACGCACTCGACATGGAGAATTCCTCCGCAACGACGAGGTCATAGGCTGCTTACGTGGTGGGCAGGCGACGGAGCGTCGCGGCGGGGCGGCAGCCTGAACGCCCCATTCTCGCTGCTGATATGCCACATCACGGATTTGTGTCAGTGGCTAAGATTCGCTTGTGTGGCGAAAACGGGTTGCCTAGACGGAACGTCCTAGTCTAGGAAGGCTCTCGGTTGGCCGCCGCTTCCCGTGCAGCCCCGGGAATTTCGGCTAAGCCACGGTACAGATTAGGAAATTACCGCTCGACACGGCTGAGAGGCGGTTCAGTATCCGGCCCCAGAACGTCGGAACCCGGAAAGAGTCCGGAAACACCGGTATTGTATCGTTCCGGTTCGCCTGAGCGGACCAATCTGGAGACACTTGTGGCAGAAGTTATCAACAAGAAGGGCCCGCTCGCCGACGCGTTGCGTCACGTGCGCGTGGCGGCCTGGATCATCGGCATCTTCAGCTTCGCGATGAACCTGCTGGTTCTCGCATCGCCGATTTACATGATGCAGGTGTACGACCGCGTCATCCCGACCGGCAATGGCGCGACCCTCATTCTCCTCACGCTCATCATCTGCAGCGCGCTGGCAGTGATGGCGGCACTCGACGCGATCCGTTCGATGATGCTGACTCGCATCGGCGCGTGGCTCGACAGCAAGCTCGCCCGGCCCGTGATCGAGGCGTCGGTGCTGCGCACCGTCCGTCAGGGCAGCCCGTTCGGCGCGCTTGGCCTTCGCGACATCGCGACGCTCCGCCAGCTCGTCGGCGGCCCGGCGCTCGTGCCGCTGTTCGACGCCCCGTGGGCGCCGATCTTCCTCGCCATCGTGTTCCTCGTGCATCCGGTGCTCGGCTGGATCTCTGTGTTCGGCGCCATCGTGCTTGCCGGCCTCGCGTACCTCAACGAGCGCCGCTCGCGCGAGGCTCTTCAGGAGTCGAACAAGGCCTCGGCCCGCGCCTTCGCCGAAGCCGACATGACGATCCGCAACGCCGATACCATCGTCGCGATGGGCATGCTGCCGGGCATCCTGCACCGCTGGCACGACCTCAACGACGAGAGCGCTGCGCATCTCGAGAAGGCCAACGACCAGATGAGTTGGATCTCGTCGACCGCCAAGTTCTGGCGCCTGTTGCTGCAGGTCGGAATTCTCGGCGCCGGCGCCTGGCTCGTCGTGCATCGTGAGATGACCGGCGGCGCGATGATTGCCGCGTCGATCATCATGGGTCGAGCCGTCGCTCCGTTCGAGCAGGCGATCAGCGTCTGGAAGGTGCTGATCTCAGCCCAGGCGAGCTATCGCCGCCTCAAGGAGCTGCTGCAGACGATGGGCGACAGCACGCCGGCGACGCTTTTACCGCGTCCGAAGGGCCGCGTGACCGCCGAACAGGTTACCTATGGCCCGCCAGGCGCGCCGGAGCCGACCGTGCAGCAGGTGAGCTTCGCGGTCGAGCCGGGCGAGACGCTTGCTATCATCGGCCCGTCGGGCGCCGGCAAGACCACGCTTTCGCGCCTCTTGGTCGGCAGCCTCGTGCCGTTTCGCGGCGCGGTGCGCCTCGACGGCGCCGACATGGTGGCCTGGGAGCCGACCGACCGCGGCCGTTACATGGGCTATCTGCCGCAGACCGTCGACCTGTTCGCCGGCACGGTGCGCGAGAACATCGCCCGCTTCGGCGAAGCGAGCGACGAGGACATCATCGCCGCCGCGCAGACCGCCGGCGCGCATGACCTGATCCTCAACCTGCCGAAAGGCTACGACACTCCGATCGGCGACGGTCGCTGGAATCTCTCCGGCGGACAGCGACAGATGGTCGGGCTCGCCCGCGCCTTCTTCGGCAAACCGTCGTTCATCGTCCTCGACGAGCCGAATTCCAACCTCGACTCCGCCGGCGAGCAGGCGCTCGCTTCGGCCATCCGCACCGCGAAGGAGCAGAAGATCTCCGTCGCGGTGGTGACCCAGCGCCCGAACCTGCTCGTCCTTGCGGACAAGGTTCTGGTGATGCGCAACGGCCGCGTCGAGCTCCTCGGTCCGCGCGACGAAGTGCTCGCCAAGATGGGCTGGAACGTCGGCGGTCAGCCGGCCCCGATCCGCGGTCCGCGGCCGCTCGCCAGCGTTCAAGTTGCTCAGGATTCCCTATGACTCTCAAAACCATTGCACCCGAGAACCGCGTTCCGGCGCGGCCGACCAAGCACATCCTGACCATCGGCGATGTGTCCGAAGCGATGAACCTCAGCCGAATCGTCTTTATCGGTCTGACGATCGTCACCGTGTTCTTCGTGGGCTTCGTCGGCTGGGCGTCGTTCGCCCCGATCGACAGCGCCGCGATGGCGCCCGCCACCATCGTCGTGGAGAGCAGCAAGAAAGCCATTCAGCATTTCGACGGCGGCACCGTCTCCAAGGTGCTGGTGAAGGAAGGCGACCAGGTGGTCGCCGGCCAGACGCTCGTCGTCATGGACGACACCTCGGCGCGCGCGAACGTCGACATGCTGCGCTCCGATCTCGATGCGTCGTTGGCACTTCAGGCGCGGTTGCTCGCCGAGCGTGATCGCCGCGATTCAATCGCCTTTCCCGAGGAGCTGACCAAGCGCGGCGACGCCGGCAATACCGCTGTGCAGGCCATCACGAACTCGCAGCAGCGGGCGTTCGTGGCGAAGCGCGACGCGATCGAGAGCCAGATCAAGATCCTCGACCAGCGCAACGCGCAGATCGACGAGGAAGTGAAGGGTCTCCGTAACCAGATCGCCTCCCAGGACCGGCAGCTTATGCTGATCAAGGAAGAGCAGAAGGGCGTCGAGGAACTGCTCGCGAAGGGTCTCGAGCGCAAGCCGCGCCTGCTCGCCCTCCAGCGCAACACCGCGGAGATCGAGGGTAGCCGGTCGCAGAACTACGCGGCAATCGCACGGGCGCAGCAGACCGCCGGCGAGAACGAGCTCAAGAAGGTAGATCTGACCGTCTCGAATGTCACCGATGCCGCGACGAAACTGCACGACGAGCAGGTGAAGATCGGCGAACTGCGCGAGAAGCTGCGCTCGGCCCAGGAAGTGCTCGACCGCACGATCGTCAAGGCGCCGACCGCCGGCCAGATCGTCAACCTCAAGCTGTTCACTCCGGGCGGCGTGCTGCCGCCGCGCGACACGGTGATGGAGATCGTGCCGGAGAAGGACCAACTCGTGGTCGATGCGCAGGTCGCGCCGACCGACATCGACGTCGTCCATGCCGATCTCCCTGTGCAGCTCCGGCTGACGGCGCTCAACCAGCGGGTGACGCCGACCGTGTTCGGTCACGTCCAGACCGTCTCGGCCGACCGCCAGCAGGACCAGCGCACGGGCAACGCCTACTACACGGCGCGCATCGTCATCGACCGCGGGCTAGACGAGCTGGAAGGCGTGAAGCTCTATCCGGGCATGCCGGCCGAGGCGATGATCGTCACCGGCGAGCGGACCCTGATGAGCTATCTCTTCAAGCCTCTGCTCGGCGGCCTCAACCGCGCCATGCGCGAGGATTGAGGTGATTCGGAACGCCGGCGCGGCCGCACTCCTGGTCGCGCTGGCGCTTTCCATTTCGCTCCCGGCGCATGCCCAGGACCGGACGGCGCTTCCCGGCATCCCGGCAACGGATCACCGTCGCGCGGTGACCGAGACCGACTGGCCGTGGCGCACGGTCGGCCGCGTCAACCTCGCCGGGAAGGGACACTGCACCGGCGTGCTGGTGGGTGAGCGTCAGGTGCTGACGGCCGCCCACTGCCTGTGGAGCGTGACCGCCAAGGCGCCGCTTCCGGCCGGTGTCCTTCACTTCGTCGCCGCATGGGATCGCGGCACCTATCTCGCCGTCGCCGGAGTGACACGGGTCACGACCGCTGACAAGCCGGCCTATGGGCCCGCCATTTCCGGCTACGATCCGGCGCGTGACTGGGCGCTCCTCGAACTCGATGCCCCGATCGGGCGGACCGTGGGATGGGTGGCGCTGCTGTCGAAGGGCGAGGCCGACGAGGTTCTGCAGCCCGGAACGCCGCTGGCCATCGCCGGTTATAATCAGGACGTGGCCCAGGCATTGCGCGTTGACGACGCCTGCCGGGTCGAGGACACAATGGAGGGCGGCCTCGTGTTCCGGCATGCCTGCGCCGGGACCAAGGGCGTGTCAGGCGGTCCCCTGTTCGCGAAGGTCGCGGGGACGTATCGGGTCGTCGGGTTGCTGGTCGGAATCGAGAAGCGGAGCGGACTCAGCGTTGCGGTCTCGTCGCGAGCCATCCCGGCGCTCGACCATTCCGAGCATCGGCCCTGACCGGCAGACAACCGTTCATCTCAGAGAGGAAACAGTCATGAGCGAGGACAAGATTTACTGCGACGGCATTTCGAACATCACCCTGATCGGCGGGATGGTGCGCATCGATCTGTTCACGCTGTCGCCGACTGGGAAGGACAAGAACGGGCGTCCGTCGATGCAGTTCCTGACCCAGCTCATCATGCCGCCGGACGCGTTCCTCCAGGGATTGGGTGCGATGCAGAATCTGGTGCAGCAGCTCAAGGAAAAAGGCGTCGTGCGACCGATGCCGGGCGAGCCGGTTGCCGCCGACCAGAAGAACTGACGTCGCTTGCTTAGGAGCCTTCAGTAGCGCAACGAGGCTTTTCGGTCGCGGGCCCGGAACTGAAGCATCTTTCCGGCCCGCACCTCCACCACGTCGCGCGGCGTCAACGTCGCCGCCTGGGCGCGCGTCACCAGACTGTAGTGGCGCGCGTCGTCGCAGGCGGCGCCGACTTCCCAGCAATCGTCGCCGTTGGTGACCCACAGCTTCGGATCGAATCGGCTGAGGTCGACCGGCCGCGAGTAGGCGCGCAGCGTCTTCTTCGCGCCGGCGACGTACTCGTGGAAGTACGACATCGCAAGCTCGCGCAGGCTGCGGTACACGGGATCGCGCCACCTGAGCCAGATGTGATTGCTCTTCGAGATGGCGCCCCAGCAGCCGTGGCGGCGGAACAGCACGACGACGTGGTCGTCATCGCCCTTGGCGCGCAGATCCATCAGCAGCGGCTTGTGGCCGTGGATCCACAGCGCACAAGCGGCAACGAACGCCGCCTCGATGCAGTGCGCGCGACCGTGCCGCAGCGTCGCCTGCACCGAACGGCAGGTGTCGCCGTTCGGCTCGAAGTTGGTCGGCATCCGGGTGAGAAGCGCCTGGATCTGCTCGGGAGTGTCGAGCCGTGCGAGCAGCGCCGCCTCGCGCACGGGCAATCCGAGTTTCAACGCTGCGGCACGGGCGTTTCTCACGACGCTTGGCCTTGCGCGGTCGGCGCGTCGGGCGAGCCCCCGCCGCCCGCGATCTCGCGCGCGAGAGCGACTGCCTCGCCATAGGTCTTGGCGATGCGGATGCCGTTGGCGCTCAGGATGTGCATGTCAGTCAGCACCGCAGTCGGCTGCGGCTGCAGCCCGGAGAGGATGAGCGCGGTGCCGCGGCGGTGGCAGCCGTCGATGAAGTCGCGCAGGCGGCTCGCGCCGGTAGCGTCGATCATCTGCACCTGGCTCATGCGCAGGATAAAAGCGCGCGGCGCGCCGGCGATGCGGTCGAGCACCTCGGTCAGTAACTCAGCGGCGCCGAAGAACAGGGGGCCGCGGAACTGGAACACCTCGACGTTGGACGGCAGGTCGGAGCGCTGCGAGTAGACGTCGTTGGCCGGCCGCGTGAAGTCGTCGATGTCGGTTTCGATCACCGTGCCCATACTGCCGCGCACAACCTCGGCCATGCGGTGCATGAACAATACCGCGGCGAGCACCACGCCGACTTCAATCGCGAACGTGAGATCGACAGCGACCGTCAGACCAAAGGTCAGCAGAAGAACGAGACGATCGCCCCAGGGCGCGCGCATCAGATGCCGGAAACGGTCGATTTCACTCATGTTCCAGGCGACGATGACGAGCACCGCGGCCAGGCTTGCGAGCGGGATGTAGTCGGCAAGCGGTGCCAGCGCGACCATGAACAGCAGCACGAACACCGCATGCAACATGCCCGACACCGGCGAGCGTGCGCCGGAGCGAATGTTGGTCGCCGTGCGGGCGATGGCGCCGGTGGCGGGGAGTCCGCCGAACAGCGCCGACGCCGCGTTGGCCACGCCCTGAGCCACCAGCTCGCAATTCGAGCGGTGGCGCCGGCCGGTCATGCCGTCGGCGACCACGGCCGACAGCAGCGACTCGACTCCGGCGAGGAACGCGATGGTGAAAGCCGAGGGCAGCAGCTCGCCGATCTTGGCGAACGTCACGTCGGGGAAGTGCGGCATCGGGATCGACCCGTTCAACCCGCCGAACCGCGAGGCGATGGTGTCGATGTGGAGCCCGAGCGCCGAAGTCGCTGCGGCGCCGAAAATGATGGCGACGAGAAATCCGGGCGCCTTGGGCGCGAACCGCCGCAGCAGGACGATGATGGCGAGCGACCCTCCGGCGATGGCGATGTTCGACGGATTGACGGTGTCGCGCGCCGCCCAGAACGCCGGCCACTTGGCGAAGAACGCCGCCGGCACGTCGGCGATGACGAGTCCGAACAGATCCTGGATCTGGCTGGTGAAGATGATGACGGCGATGCCGGAGGTGAACCCGGTGACGACCGGCTCGGGGATGTACTTGATCCAGGTGCCGAGGCGCGCGACGCCGGCAGCGATCAGCATCGCGCCCGCCATCAGCGTGGCGAGGATCAGGCCGTCGTAACCGTGCTCGCGGATGACGCCGAACACGACGACGACGAACGCTCCCGTGGGACCGCCGATCTGGAACCGGCTGCCGCCCAGCGCCGAGATCAGGAATCCGGCAATGACTGCGGTGAGCAGGCCTTTGTCCGGCGTCGCGCCCGAGGCAATGGCCAGCGCCATGGCGAGCGGCAGGGCAACGATCGCGACGGTGAGACCCGACACGAGATCGTGCCGGAACCAGTCGAGCGAGTAGCCCTGACGCAGGATGGTGATGAGCTTGGGGACGAAGAGGTGCCAGGCGGGGCCGGGCGTCGAGGGGGAGGGCGGTGAGGTGGCCATCGATGTGCGAAGCGTTGCGGTGAGAGCCGCGCAGTCTACGACGCCCGGTCCGGCCGGGGAATCCTTCGATAGACCTCGCGGAGCGCCGACGACCAAATTCGCATCGAGCGGAAATACGCATCGTCCTCGGTGATGCGGCGCCGGATGTCGATGCGGTGGGCACCTTGCGGTAGACCAGCAGGTCGATCGGCAGCCGAACGTGAGATTGCTGCTCAGCATCGAGCTTATGGAAACGAGCGCGAGCTTCACCGCGTCGTAGAGGTCGGTCCCGTACTGTGCCGCCCGGTCGAGGATAGACTTACCGGTCTTTTGTGTTCGCCGATCTGCTGGCATCTCCGGCTGTACGTCGACCAAAATCGCTAGCGGCCGCTGCCGAGCGTGAAACACGCGCCGGGAAACCGACGGCACTGCGCATCAGCATGGGACGGGGCGTGATGTCATGGGAGGGAACGAAGGGGACCGCGTTTTATACGGCTTGTTGACCGTCTGACACCGCTCAATCGTCGGCCAAGTGCCGGCTCCATGACAGTGCTCTGTATTCATCATATAAAAATGTATTTTAAAAATGTTCAACATCACGTAGTGGTGTTTTTCCGCTTGATGGAGGTCTGAGCATGGTTCGGTGGCTGTCGGGTTTCTTTCTTGGCGTATTGGCTCTCGCGGCGTTGCCGGCGGTGGCGCAGACCCAGATGCTGAACGTCTCCTACGATCCGACGCGCGAGTTCTACGACGACATCAATCGCGCATTCGCCCAGCAATGGCAGCAGAAGACCGGACAACAGGTTTCGATCCGGCAATCCCATGGCGGCTCGGGCACCCAGGCGCGCGCGGTGATCGAGGGACTGAGTGCCGATGTGGTCACCCTGGCGCTGGCGCCGGACATTGATGCCATCGCCGAGCGCGGGCTGATCGCCAAGAACTGGCAGACGCGGCTTCCCGACAATTCGTCGCCCTACACCTCCACCATCGTCTTCCTGGTTCGCAAGGGCAACCCAAAGGGGATCAAGGACTGGAACGATCTCGTCGATAAGCCCAACGTCTCGATCGTGACGCCCAACCCGAAGACCTCGGGCGGCGCGCGCTGGAACTACGTGGCGGCGTGGGGCTACGCGATGAAGACCTGGAACGACGAGGGCAAGGCCAAGAAATTCGTCGGTGACATTTACAAGCGCGTCGCGGTGCTCGATTCGGGCGCCCGCGCCTCGACCGTGACCTTCGTCGATCGCGGCATCGGCGACGTGCTGCTGTCGTGGGAAAACGAGGCCTATCTGGCGATCAAGGATCTGGGCCCCGACAAGTTCGACATCGTCGTGCCGAGCGTCAGCATCCTGGCCGAGCCGCCAGTCGCCGTGGTCGACAAGGTCGCGGACCGCAAGAAGACGCGCGACGTGGCGACGGCCTATCTCCAGTTCCTGTACACGCCCGAGGGACAGAAGATCATCGTCAAGCACTACTTCCGTCCGCGCATGCCGGAGGTCGCAGAGGGCTACAAGGATCAGTTCCCGCAGCTCGACCTGATGACGATCGACGATCCGCTCTTCGGCGGCTGGGCGGCGACCCAGAAGAAGCACTTCGCCTCGGGCGGTGTTTACGACCAGATCTACACGCCGGGACGCTAGAGTGCTCAATTAATGGCCGTGGCTACCTAATTAGTCAGCGAATGTGGGGACGGCGCGTGGAAGGAGGTCCCCCCGCCGCCCCGGATTTTCAGAAGAGCCACGTTGTCTCAGCGCTTTGGATGGGCGAGCCCTGAGCAGGCGCTGTCGTGCGGGTCCGCCATGGCACGGCGGATGCGCTCTCAGGGGTGATGCAACAGTAAGCCATCATCCGACGCCATCTTCGATTCTGAGAACCCGAGCCGCGATGAGCTCGACCAGATATTCGCTGTCTCGCGCGTGGTCGCGCGACCGGTCGCGATGTTCATCGACCGCTCCGAACGGCGTGATCGAAGCTGCCGATGCCGACGTGTCCGCCTACATCGTCGACGGTCTTCAAGCGCGAGCGAGCGACGACGATCGTCGATATGGCGACCAGCCGCTTCAGCGCCTTTCTCGCGTCCGTCGGTCGAGCCCAAGGTCGCTACCTCTGAGGCGGACCTCTCTCGCGTCACATGACACCGCCCACGCGGTCTCAATCCGCTGCTCGCGTGCGTGAACACGTCGGCGCGTCTCCGGTCGGCAGCGAGCGCATCGCACGCCGGAGAGCCGCTTCGGCGCCGTTGCGAAGTTAATCAGCGAATGCCCGCAAAAACGTCAGCGACACTGCCCAATCGCTGACACGCAACATCGCAGAAGTGCAAGAAGATCCCGATTTTTAACGGTTTTCGCGCTTTGGCATAGCGGATGCACATAGAGAAGCGACGGGCCAGTGGCGCGAAGCCGAAGGAAGCAGAGACCTAGATGAGCGAGAAGCAGAAGTCGTCCAGCAGAACCGATGCTGCGCCCGCGATCACACGTCGCCGCGTGCTGAAGGATGGCGCGCGCATCGCCGGCACCGCGGCGTTGATGGCGGCGGTGCGTTCGGCGTTTCCCGCCGGGGTGTTCGCGCAAGCGGCTGGCCCCGAGACGACGAAGGCGACCTTCGGCTACATCGCGCTCACCGATTCATCGCCACTGATCATCGCCAAGGAAAAGGGGCTGTTCGCCAAGTACGGGCTGCCCAATGTCGAGGTGACGAAGCAGGCGTCGTGGGCGTCGACGCGCGACAGCATCGAGCTCGGCTCGGGCGCCGGCGGCATCGACGGCGCGCACATCCTGACGCCCATGCCGTATCTCATCACCAGCGGCAAGGTAACCAAGAACAATCAGCCGTTGCCGATGTACATCATGGCGCGGCTCAACGTGAACGGTCAGTGCATCTCGGTCGCGAAGGAACATCTGCCGACCGGCGTCAAGCTCGACTCCTCCGTGCTCAAGGCCTCGTTCCGGAAGATGGCGGCCGCGGGCAAGGAGGTTAGGTGCGCGATGACCTTCCCCGGCGGCACCCACGACATGTGGATCCGCTACTGGCTCGCCGCCGGCGGCATTGACCCCGACAAGGACGTGCAGACGATCGTCGTACCGCCGCCGCAGATGGTGGCGAACATGAAGGTCGGCACCATGGAGGCATTCTGCGTCGGCGAGCCTTGGAACGATCAGCTTGTTCACCAGAACATCGGCTTCACCGCGCTGACCACTGGTGAACTGTGGAAGGACCACCCCGAGAAGAGCTTCGCGGTGCGTGCCAACTGGGCCGACAAGAATCCAAAAGCGGCCAAGGCGGCCCTGATGGCCGTCCAGGAAGCCCAGATGTGGTGCGATAAGGCGGGGAACAAGCAGGAGATGTGCGAGATCGTCGCCCGTCGCTCCTGGTTCAATGTGCCGGTCGAGGACATCGTCAGCCGCGCCCAGGGCAACATCGATTACGGCGACGGCCGCAAGGTCGAGAACTCGCCGCACATCATGAAGTACTGGGCGAACTTCGCCTCGTACCCGTTCCGCAGCCACGAGCAGTGGTTCCTCACCGAGAACATCCGCTGGGGCAAGCTGCCCCCGGACTTCGACGTCAAAGGCATCATCTCCAAGGTCAACCGCGAGGACCTGTGGAAGGAGTCGGCGAAGGCGATCGGCGTGACGGACGCCGGGATCCCGAAGAGCACGTCGCGCGGCGTCGAGACTTTCTTCGACGGCAAGACGTTCGATCCCGACAAGCCCGACGTCTACCTCGCTTCGCTCAACATCAAGAAGATCGGAGCGTAGGCGAATGGGCTTTCCCGCTCGCGACAAGCAGGCTCGCTCGCCGTCGCAGAAACCCGCGACCGTGACGGCGCTGCGCCCGAACCTCGGCCTGGCGCCTGTGTCGGCGCCGATCATCGGCTACGCCCGGACGGTCGCCTCGCGGATGCTGCCGCCGCTGGTGACGTTGCTGCTGATCCTCGGCCTGTGGCAGTTCCTGTGCTCGAGCCCCGGCGCGTCCCTGCCGGCACCGTCGAAGATCCTGACGTCGAGCTGGGAGCTCATCACCAATCCGTTCTTCGACCGCGGCAATCTCGACAAGGGATTGTTCTGGCATCTGCTGGCGAGCCTCAAGCGCGTCGCGCTCGGCTTCTCGCTGGCGGCGTCGATTGGCATCGCGCTGGGCGTGCTGATCGGTCAAAGCGTCGTCGCCCACCGCGGCCTCGATCCGATCTTCCAGGTGCTGCGCACCGTGCCGCCGCTCGCCTGGCTGCCGCTGTCGCTCGCCGCGTTCCGCAACGCCGATCCTTCGGCGATCTTCGTGATCTTCATCACCGCGGTGTGGCCGATCATCATCAACACCGCCGTCGGCGTCCGAAACATTCCCGAGGACTACCGCAACGTTGCGCGCGTCCTCAGGCTCAATAGCATCGAGTACTTCTGGAAGATCATGCTGCCGGCGTGCGTGCCGTATATCTTCACCGGCCTCAAGATCGGTGTCGGCCTATCGTGGCTCGCCATCGTCGCGGCCGAGATGCTGATCGGCGGCGTCGGCATCGGCTTCTTCATCTGGGACGCGTGGAACAGCTCGCTGATCAGCGACATCGTCGTCGCGCTGATCTACGTCGGGCTGGTCGGCTTCATGCTCGACCGTCTGATCGCGGCGCTCGGCTATTTCGTCTCGCGCGGCACCGCCACGAAGTAAGGCAGGAAGTAGGACCGTCATGACCGCCTATCTCAGCATCGAAGAGGTCGGCATGGTTTTCCCCACGAAGGGGGGATCGTTCGTCGCCCTGCAGTCGATCGATCTCAAGATCGCGCGCGGCGAGGTGGTATCGCTGATCGGCCACTCGGGCTGCGGCAAGTCGACGCTGCTCAACATCATTGCCGGCCTCCTGGAGCCGAGCTCGGGGGCGGTGCTGCTCGACGGCAAGGCGGTCGAGGGGCCGGGGCCGGAACGGGCGGTCGTGTTCCAGAACCACTCGCTGCTGCCGTGGCTCACGGTCTACGACAACGTGCGGCTCGCTGTGGACAAGGTGTCGCGCGGCACGCGGACATCTAAGGAGCGCGATGCGTGGACCATGCACCAGCTCGAGCTGGTGCACATGGCGGACGCTGCGAGCAAGCGTCCGGCGGAAATCTCAGGCGGCATGAAGCAGCGCGTCGGCATCGCCCGCGCGCTGGCGATGGAGCCCAAGGTGCTGCTGCTCGACGAGCCGTTCGGTGCGCTCGACGCGCTGACCCGCGCCCATCTCCAGGATTCGGTCATGGAGATCCAGGCCGAGCTCGGAAACACCATCGTCATGATCACCCACGACGTCGACGAGGCCGTTCTGCTGTCGGACCGCGTGGTGATGATGACCAATGGTCCGGGAGCGACGATCGGTGAAATCCTTGATGTCGACCTGTCGCGTCCCCGGCACCGGCTGGAGCTGGCGGGCGACCATCGTTACGTCCAGGCGCGCACCAGCGTGCTGCGCTTCCTCTACGAGCGTCATAAGCATCGTCCGGTGAAGGTGGCCTAGCATGTTCAAGTTCTCCGCACACGAGACCCGCAAGCCGCAACTCGTCGTCGTCGGCAACGGAATGGCGGGAATACGCGCGGTCGAGGAGTTGCTCGCGCGGGCGCCCAACCGTTACGACATCGCGGTGTTCGGTGCCGAGCCGCAGGTCAACTACAACCGCATCCTGCTGTCGCCGGTGCTGGCCGGCGAGAAGACCTTCGATCAGATCGTCATCAATGATCGGGCCTGGTACGAGCGAAACGGCGTGGCGCTGCACAGTGGCGAGCGTGTGGTCGACATCGACCGCACCGAGAAGATGATCGTCACCGATCAGGGCCGACGCGTTCCCTACGATGTGGCGCTGCTCGCGACCGGCTCCGATCCGATCATAATCCCGGTGTCTGGCGCGACACTGCGCGGCGTGACGACCTTCCGCGACATCGCCGACGTCAATGCCATGCTCCAGTCGTCGGCCCCGGGCCGCCATGCCGTGGTGATCGGCGGCGGGCTTCTCGGGCTCGAGGCCGCGGCCGGGCTGCAGGTGCACGGCATGGATGTGACGGTGGTCCATCTGGCGCCGTCGCTGATGGAGCGACAGCTCGATCCCGCCGGCGGCGGACTGCTCAAGGCCGAGCTCGAACGGCGGGGCATCAAGGTGCTGGTGAGCGCCAACACCACCACGATCGAGGGAACCGACCATGCCGAAGCGGTGGTCCTCGCCGACGGCACCCGGCTGCCCGCCGATCTCGTGGTGATGGCGGTCGGCATCCGCCCCAACGTGACGCTCGCCAAGACGGCGGGGCTTGCGATCAGCCGCGGTGTGCTGGTCGACGACAAGATGCGGACCTCGGACCCCGAGATCTACGCGGTGGGTGAGTGCGTCCAGCACCGCGGCCAGTGCTATGGCTTGGTCGCGCCGCTGTTCGAGATGGCCAAGGTCATTGCCGGTCAACTTGCCGGCAGCGTTGCCGATGCGTACGAAGGCTCGGTGGTCTCGACGCGGCTCAAGGTCACCGGCATCGACGTGTTCTCGGCCGGCGACTTCGCTCCCGGCGAGGATCGCGAGGAGATCGTGTTTCGCGACGCGACCCGTGGTGTCTACAAGCGCGTCGTGCTCGAGAACAACCGCGTCAAGGGCGCGGTCCTGTATGGCGACGCCAAAGACGGGCCCTGGTATTTCCAGCTCCTGAAGGACGGTACGGACGTCGCGGACATCCGCGAGGCCCTGATCTTCGGACAGGCGTTTGTCGAAGGCGCGCCTGCGAACGACGCGGGGTCGATCGCGGCGCTCCCCGCGACCGCCGAAATCTGCGGCTGCAACGGCGTGTGCAAGGGAACCATCGTCGACGCCATCGTCGGCAAGGGGCTGAGCACGCTGGAGGAGGTGCGCGCCCACACCAAGGCATCGTCGTCCTGCGGTTCGTGCACCGGCCAGGTCGAGCAACTGCTTGCGGCGACTCTCGGCTCCGACTACCAGTCGACGCCGAAGATCAAGCCGATGTGCCCGTGCACGACGCACGCACACGACGAGGTGCGCAAGCGCATCGTCTCCGACGGTCTCAAGAGCATTCCCGAGGTCATGCAGGCGCTGAGCTGGAACACGCCCAACGGCTGCTCGTCGTGCCGTCCGGCCCTCAACTATTACCTGATTTGCGCGTGGCCGGGCGAGTACCGGGACGACAAGCAGTCGCGCTTCATCAACGAGCGCGCCCACGCCAACATCCAGAAGGACGGGACCTATTCGGTGGTGCCGCGGATGTGGGGAGGCGTGACCAGCGCGCAGGAACTGCGCGCCATCGCCGATGTCGTCGATCAGTTCGAGATCCCGACGGTGAAGATCACCGGTGGCCAGCGCATCGATCTGCTGGGGGTGAAGAAGGAGCAACTCCCCGCGGTGTGGGCCGAGCTCAATAAGGCGGGGCTGGTGTCCGGTCACGCCTACGGCAAGGCGCTGCGCACGGTGAAGACCTGCGTCGGCTCCGAGTGGTGCCGGTTCGGCACCCAGGACTCGACCGGCATGGGCGTGCAGCTCGAAAAGATGACTTGGGGCTCCTGGATGCCCCACAAGGTAAAGCTCGCGGTCTCCGGTTGCCCACGCAATTGCGCCGAAGCGACGATCAAGGACTTCGGCGTCGTCGCGGTCGATTCGGGCTGGGAGCTCTACGTCGGCGGCAACGGCGGCGTGAAGGTCCGCGCCTGCGATCTCCTGTGCAAGGTCACGACCGCGGAGGAGGTGCTCGAGTACTGCGGTGCCTTTCTCCAGATCTACCGCGAGGAGGCGCGCTACCTCGAGCGCACCGCGCCGTGGGTCGAGCGCGTCGGACTCGATTACGTGAAGAAGCGCATGGCCGACGCCGAGGCTCGCAGAGCGGCGTATGAGCGCTTCCTCTTTTCGCAGAAGTTCTCGCAGACGGATCCGTGGGCCGAGCGTGCCCACGGCGTGCAGGCGAACGAGTTCCGCACCTTGGCCAAGGTCGGCTAGGGCAGGTCAGTAAAGGCAGGTGAGCATGGATTGGCTCGACGTCGGCTTGATCGATGACATTCCGCAGCTCGGCGCACGCGTCGTGGCGACGGTGGTCGGCAACATCGCGGTGTTCCGCACCGCCGGCGACGCCGTGTTCGCGCTCGAGGACAAGTGCCCCCATCGCAGCGGGCCGCTGTCGCAGGGCATCGTCCACGATCGCTCGGTGGCGTGCCCGCTGCACAACTGGGTGATCCGTCTCGACACCGGCGAAGCGCGTGCTCCGGATGTCGGATGCGCGCAGACCATTCCCGTGCGCCTCGACGGGCGCCACATCAGCATCGATCTTGCTTCGTTCATCGAGAGCCGGCGCGATGAACGCGTCGTGTATCTGTCCGAATGCCGCCCGGCACGGTAAGGACCACGTGTCCATACTGCGGGGTCGGTTGCGGGCTCACCGCGACCGCCGGTGCAGGCGTGCCTGCCATTGCCGGCGATCCGCTGCACCCCGCCAATCGTGGCGCCGTGTGCTCGAAAGCTGCGGCGCTCGGCGAAACGCTCGGTATGCAGGGCCGGCTACGCTTCCCGATGGTCCACGGCCGGCGGGCGGAGTGGGGGCAGGCGCTCGACCTCGTGGCCCGCCACTTCACCGATACCGTCGAGCGGTTCGGGCCCGACTCGGTCGCGTTCTACGTCTCGGGCCAGCTTTTGACCGAAGACTATTACGTCGCCAACAAGCTGATGAAGGGATTCATCGGCTCGGCCAACATCGACACCAACTCACGGCTCTGCATGGCGTCGAGCGTCGCCGGCCACCGCCGTGCGTTCGGCGAGGACGTGGTGCCCGGCTGCTACGACGATATCGAGCAGGCCGATCTTGTCGTGCTCGTGGGCTCCAATCTCGCCTGGTGCCATCCGGTCCTGCATCAGCGGCTGTTGAAGGCGCGCGCCGAGCGCGGTTTGGGAATCATCGTCATCGACCCGCGCCGCACCGCGAGCTGCAGTGAGGCCGACCTCCATCTCGCGATCCGGCCTGGCACCGACGTCGCCTTGTTTAACGGCCTCTTCGCCGAGATCGAGCGGCGCGGCGCCGTCGACCGCGAGTACGTAGACGCGCACACGGACGGGTTTGCCGATGCGGGAGCGGCGGCGTTCGCGACCGCGCCGACGCTCGCGGAGATCGCCGAGATCTGCGATGTGCCGATGCATCGCCTGGCGATCTTCTACGACGTCTTCATCGCGACGCAACGCGTCGTCACCATCTTTTCCCAAGGCGTGAACCAGTCGTCGGCCGGAACCGACAAGGTCAACGCCATCATCAACTGCCATCTCGCCACGGGACGAATCGGCAAGCCCGGCATGGGGCCGTTCTCGGTGACCGGTCAGCCTAACGCCATGGGCGGTCGCGAGGTGGGCGGGCTCGCCAACCAGCTCGCCGCGCATATGACCTTCGACAATCCCGAAGATGTCGAACGTGTGGGGCGCTTCTGGGGCAGTCGTGACGTCGCATCGCGCGCCGGTCTGACCGCCGTCGATATGTTCCGCGCCGTCGAGGACGGCCGGATTCGCGCGATCTGGATCATGGGGACGAACCCCGCGGCGAGCATGCCGGATGCCGAGGCAGTGCGGCGCGCGCTTGCCGCGTGTCCGTTCGTCGTCGTGTCCGACTGTGAGGCCGAGACGGACACCACACGGTTCGCCCACGTCCTGCTGCCGGCGGCGGCATGGGGTGAGAAGGACGGCACGGTCACCAACTCGGAACGGATGATCTCGCGACAGCGTCCGTTCATGGAGGCGCCCGGCGATGCGCGCCCCGACTGGTGGATCGTCTCCGAGGTCGCGCGCCGCATGGGCTTCTCCGAGGAATTCCCGTACCGCAGTCCGGTCGAGATTTTCCGCGAGCACGCCGCGCTGTCGGCGTTCGAGAATGATGGCCGGCGCGTGTTCGACCTCGGTGCGATTGCGCACATCGCCGAGCTGGCCTACGCGGCGCTCGAACCCTTCCAATGGCCGCTGCCAGCGGGCGCGACGTCCGGCGCCGCGCGTTTGTTCGCGGATGGTCGATTTGCCACCCCCGACGGTCGTGCACGCTTTGTCGCGACGCCATATCGTGCGCCCGGCGATGCCGCGAGCGAATATTTCCCGCTGATCCTGAACACCGGACGCCTGCGCGACCAGTGGCACACCATGACGCGCACCGGGAAGTCGCCGCGCCTCTCGGGCCACAGTCCCGAGCCGACGCTCGTCTTGCATCCGCTTGATGCCGCCCGGCTGTCGGTGCGCGATGGCGGTTTCGCGCGGATCGTGACGAACCGGGGCCACGCGTTGGTTCGGGCGCGCCTGTCGGACGAGGTGCGTTACGGAGATGTGTTCATACCGATGCACTGGACCGACGCCAACGCGTCGAGCGCGGTGATCGGGCGTCTCGTCAATTCGCTCACGGATCCCATCTCATTCCAGCCTGAACTCAAGCACACGCCCGCGCGGGTCGAGGCGGTGACGCCACGCTGGCGCGGCTACCTGCTGTCGCGCACGTTCCGCGTCCCCGACGGCGCCGTCTATTGGGCGCGGGCGGCGGTGCCGGGCGGAACGATGACCGAGCTTGCGGGTGATCGTGAGCCCGAGGATGCCGGTGCATGGGCGCGCATGCTGATGGGCGTCGAGGACGGCGACGGCGTCCTCGAGTTTGCCGACGTGAGCCGCGGTGTGCAGCGATGGGCGCGCCTCGTCGACGGGCGTCTCGAGGCATGCCTGTTCGTGACACGGGACGGAGGCGTTGATCACCTCCCGCCGCGCGACTGGTTGACTGAGCTTCTCGGCGCCAGTTCTATGGATGCGGAAGCCCGCGCCGCTCTGCTGATCGGCCGCCGCGCCGGCGCAAGCGTGGACGCCGGACGGATCGTCTGCAGTTGCTTCGCCGTCGGCATGACGGCGCTTGTCGGCGTGCTGGGGAGCGGCGAGGCGACCTCGGTCGAGGACCTGGGCCGCCTGCTCCAGGCTGGGACGAACTGCGGCTCCTGCGTGCCCGAACTGCGCGAACTCGTCGACAGTCACGTTCCGCAAGTGGTTTCCGGAACTGCGGCTTAACTCGACACCGCGGGATCGGACGGCTATCCTCCGCAGTAATACGGAGGGCCGAAGGTCAGCCATGCCGTTTTTCCCATCGCTGCCAGACGACGCCGGGATCGGCGATCTCTACGATCTCCATCCCGACACTCTCCGTCCGATGCGCGAGCTCGGCGCGAAATCATGCGTGGGGATTCACCGCTGACGGCGGTTCAGCGTGAGACGATCGCTGCGTACGTCTCGAAGCTCAATGACTGCGACTACTGTTTTGACGGCCATTCGCAGATGGCGGTGAACCT
>Ga0310811_10000989_pt1 | contig 36371 bp, 18 predicted proteins | sample YCmetagenome_FD_207642 | JGI IMG/M metagenome (GOLD analysis project Ga0310811, IMG submission 207642) | Soil microbial communities from experimental microcosm in Duke University, North Carolina, United States - YC | ecosystem: Engineered > Artificial ecosystem > Soil microcosm > Unclassified ... | reverse complement strand
TTTTTTTTCAAAGAAGAAAAAGAAATAAAAAAAATTCTTTTTTTTTTGAAAAAAGAAACAAATTTTAAACTAGCAATTACCTTTCTTATCGTGAATCATGTTTATAAATTATGATACCATTATAGGTTCTATTATAATAGTTATGATTATAGTTATTTATCTATTAGTATCAAATTTGATTTGCAAAGAAGACGAAGAAATGATATAAACTGGTTTATTTAATTATAAAACGACCTAGGTCGGAGACGGTAGAGTATGTTATCACAAAGCACTGAATTAAAAAAACGGACGAATTCAGAGCATGACTTACCTTGTCCCCTTGCCAAGATTTCAATTTCACCGGCTTGCGTCATGATCTGTTTTGCTCTGACTCGAATCAATCCCGGCGTTTGAACATGCTTATGAGAAACTGCAATAATATGATAAACAAAAACGAGATCGTGAACGTCGTTGGTGGGTACTGATTCAATGATTGCGACGTAGTTACTGGTACACGCGATCGATGGCATACATTCTCTGTGAAAACGATTGCATGCATCTTTGAGTGTTTCTGATTCAAGTACAGGAGTCTTGGGTATTTCGTATCCAAACCCCTCTTTTTTTGTTTCAGTAACAACAAAATCAACGACGTGATCACCGTTTTTGTCTTTATGACAAATGGTGATCAGGAATCCAATAAAAATATTGAATTTGGTAGCTAACGTTGGTTCTTGACCTGCTTTGATGCACTTGACGGAAGCACAATCGTCATAATCAGAAAGCATCTCGATATCAAGTACGCCCTTGGTCACATCCCCACGAATCTGATATCTTTCGACATCAGAGAAAGGAAGAGTTTTATTCGGAGGAAAAATTAAAGGTGCTTCAACCCATCCAGTTCCCCAAATAAATTGTCTCGTATTCGCAATAGATTTCAATTCAGAAATTTGAAGAGGGGTCCTCTCCGCAGCCATTTTTTTTCTTTTCTTTTCTTTTCTTTTTTTTTCTTTTTTTTTCTTTTTTTTTCTCAGAAAAAAAAATTTAATTATAATGAGATAAAACCACAAACCCATAATTTTATATAAAATGTCGTTTTTTGAGGGTAGGTTCAAATGACGATTTATAAAAAAATTCAAGAAAGGGGGGTTCATTTGTGTATATGGGAGTTTTGTAGATTGTCACGGTAATCTTGCAACCGTCTGCAAAAAGATTAGCACGGCGATCAAAAAACTCTGAAAGTCGTAACTCCCCTTTATTTTTTTTCAAAGGAAAGAATCGATGTCTATGTGATCCATAGAAGAACCGATCGTAATCATTTTAAGAGGACGAACTCTCCTTGATGAAGAGATTTTCATGGGGCCATAAACACGCTCCAGTTCTTCATCTGTTTCAGTGATCAATAAAGGACTCGATCTCTCCACATCTTTGAGAAGCTCTTTGCTACTGAATTTAGGTCTGAGGATCCGCTTCCATTTCAGGGTCTCTCGTGACGGTACTCCCATTGCATATGGGACGATCATCGCTTTCCATTTCAAGTCTGTATCAACATGACATGTTCCTGGCACACGTCTACTGTACCAAATGATCTCACAGTTTTCTATCCTCAGGTCAGGATTTGATTTCACATCTGAGAGATTCACGTATTGAAGTTTCTCCAACCGAATCATGAATGATCGGATGGTAGTAGCGTGACAGACTACGATGACTCTCCCGTCGTCGTGTCTTAGAAGAGTATCAATAAACCTCTCTATGTTGATTGATCTGAGTGAGCTGATATCAATACTCGCCGATGATTTGCTTGGAAGGTACTGTTCTCGAATGTCTGTTTCTAAGAACCATTCGGCGTCCTCAAATCCAAGATGTCCGGCCGTTTCTCTGGCACGTAACAAATCTGATGTATAATACTTGTCAAACTTTTCAGAAATATTTTTTCTGACCCACTCTCCAGCGGCCTTTGCTTGCTTAACTCCATCCACGGTCAAACGGAAGTCGTAGATTGATTTTGAAGCGACTCTTTCCCTCAGATCATCAACACCTCGTTCTTCATAGTTATTAGCCACATTCCCTTCACTTTGACCGTGACGGATAATCACCAAGTCGATAGGTAATCCAAGAACCCCCTCCATTCATTCTTTTTTTTTCTTTAACTTATTTTTTTTTGATTGAAAAAATTTATAAGTACTAAAGCAATGAAAAATTTAAATAAAAAAATTTTTCTTTCAAAGCAAAGCATCAATACGATTGTACTTTGCTCTTTGTCTTTCTGAAGAAGAACTGAGATCATCTTCAGAAGAAAAAAATTCACTGCCTGAAGATTCTGAATCTGAAGGTGAATCAAAATCTAATTTCTTGATGGCCAGTGCGGTAGAAGAAGGTTGTGATCTCTTCCCTCTATACAAAGAAGGAGCCGTGTTTTGAGAGGATGTTGGCTGGTAAGGCGTCAAAGGACTGAAGGGAGAGTCCCTTTGTTCTTCTCCATCTCTAGAAAACGAAGCTTCTGATTGTGATGGAGAAGATGGGAAGTCATTCCAACTGAATTCTTGAGCTTGAGAAACAGGTTGATCCAACGTCTCATATTCTTCAGGATCGGTATAAACATAAGTCTCTGCGAGATCTCTTTCGTACGGGTCTTTGCTCAAACGATAAGGGAGACTGATGTAAACATCCAATCCAAGTTGGTATCCCAGCCATTCAGAAAGATCACTGAACGAGATTTCGTTGCTATCGTCAGTGTATTGAGGAAGCAACTTTCCTGGAAGGACCATGTAAAAGACGAAGACTTCAACATTGATCCCGTTGATAGTCACCACTCTTGTTTTTGATCTTGGAGGGTCATCGGTCATGGGGGTTCTTCCACTGAACAACTCAAGAACACAAGCATGCTTCAGCAATTCAGCAGGAAAACGAGCCATGTTATCATTGTCGATCTTCCTTTTTACGATGATCGTTGGTTGTTGACTTGGCTTTGAAAAATCAAGTTCCACAACTTCTTTAAACATGAGAACTGGAAATCTCAAGTTAAGAGCCAAGATCAGAGTATCACGTTCACTCTCTATTCCCTCTGAAAGAAAATAAACATTAACGACTTTGTAATCAGAAGGACTTACATCAAAATGATGTCTTTGAGAAGAAGTGACGGTAGTGTATTGTGTGATTCTAGTCACATCTGTTTTATAGTTATACATTTTTTTTCTCCAATTCACACTTTCTTTCTTTTTTTTTAAATTTTTTTTTCTAAGAAAAAAAAAGAAATTCGTTTTATTATTACTATTATTATTATTTTTTTTAAAAATTTATTTTTAGAAAAAAAAAAGAAAGTCAAATTGACTTATTGATAAGAATACCATCTGGCAGCATTTTTGACGTGAGAAGAACACTCACAAACTTGACGCATCTCCTGAAGAGATGAACGCATACCCCTCAGAGGTTCGACTTTTGTAACGTGTTGCTTTTGCTTGGTCGTCCAGAAGTCGACGAGATCGTATTTCATATCTTCCTCAAGCACGGAGTAAGGCTCCCAGGTGTCTTCCCACCAGACGGTGTATTGATCTTCACCCGCTGACGCAAAGGTGAACTTATAACCTTCTTTCTTGAAGGATTCAACGACGTTCATCGGTACACGTACTGGTTCCCAGGCAACGAGAACAGATCCGCGGGTGCAACCCTCGCAACGGATAACGTGTTTGATGCGATTGACAACAAAGCGTCTTTCTTCGTATTGCGCGATCTGTCTGAATCGCATTGGTCCAGCGGGCGCGATTTGCGTCTTTGGCTTGAGAGGTGGATACGACTTTTTGACTTGAGGTTGAGAAGAAGAAGTTGAACTGGATGATACCGATTCCTCTTTCTTCGGTTCAGTGACATCACGGGGTTGGACGTTTCTCAAAGGAGGAAAGCCTTTTACTCGAATGTTAGCAGAAGTAACCTTTTCTGGTTTTTTGGCTTCAACAACGGGAGGAATAGAAGCTTCTCTCAAGGGAGGATTTTCGGTCTTCAACATATCCAAGAGCTCTTCATCAGAGAGGCGAGGTTTTCTGGTGGGAATAGGGTTCGCTACTCTATTCAAGTCAGGAAATGGGATCGGTTTCGAAGGTCTCGCTGCGACCTTTTTTTGAGTGATTGGAGCGCCTGGAGGGTTAAGACTCCCGATTGCAATCTTCTGAGGTGGAGTAGAAGGAGAGGGAGACTCGTCATCGAGATCGATGGTGATACAGACGGGTGTATTGGTTCTCACTTGTGTCTGGACGTTCTTGGAGAGACGAGAAGGAGTCTTTGGAGGAGTTAAATTGAAGGTTCCAGAATCACTCAAACGACTGGGACCTCGCGTTCTGAGAGGAGGGAGAGACATCGGAACCCTTGAATCGGTAGGCATAAAGGAAGTATCTTCTTCCTTTTGGTTATTTGTAGATGAGGCAAACATTCCACTGAATAATTGTTTAAGATAAGATGACATTTCACTTTTTTTTTCAATAAAAAAATATATATTTAAAAGTTCACTTGAGCTTTTTTTTGTTTTTTTGATTATCTCAATTATTTTATTTTTTAAAAAAAGAAAAAAAAAGAAAAAAAAGAATTTTTTTTACATAAACACGGACCTATCTTATCGTAAATCATATTCATAAGTTTTAAACCTATTTGATTTTCAATTGATATGAGTGAAAAAAGCGCTCTTTAAAGAACCAACAACGCTTTATCTTATTATTTTAGTATTTATAAGTTTTATTTCGTTTTTTCCTTTGAACGGGAAAATTAACGGTCATTTTTTTTGAAAATAAGAACCGTCAAAATTTTTTAAAAAAAGAACCGGTTTTATTTAAAAATTTTCATTCTTTTATTCAACAATTAAATTGATTACACTTTTTTTAATTTTCTTTATCCCTCAAAAAAAATTTATTTTTTTATTGGAAAAAAAAAGGAACCGATCTTAATTTTTTTATAAATAAAAAAAAAGATGGCTTCTAAATCTTCTAAACAAGTCATTGATGATGAAGATATTTCAGAAGTAGGAATTCCTTCTTTTTCATCCCCAAAATCAACTCCAAGTGACATTGCCCTCTTCACTGCCACACTTTCAGGAGTGAGTTTTTCACAAAAGGTTACCTTTATACCTTTCAGTGATAAGATCAAGTTTGGAGAATTGAATGATGTTCAACGCCAACAACTCATTGGAGAGAAAGAAGGATGGTATTACTCTTGTCCCAAAGCGCGTCATCGTCAGACACCCTTGATCTATCCTATCGTTGCTTCTGCAGCGCTTCGTTTCATCGATCCACAGCGCTTCAATCAAGAGAACGCCAACTTTCTCAACGTTCATCTGGAGATCCTTTCTCGAGTTTACAGCCAACGATACATCCTTCCGCTCAGCGATGATGAAATCTTGAAAGCTCAATGGAGTGAAGAATGCTTCCAAAAGTTTTCTGAATATGCACAACGAACAGTCATTGTCGTCGTCAACCTCAAGGGGAACAAGGATAGCTTCTACAAATTCTTCTATCCTGATTCCATTTCTCAGATCACCGCTGGAGATTCACTCCCTTTGGTTTTCCTTCAAGGGGATACCGATTTCATCTTTCTATATTCAAGGAATCGTGATCAAAGCATCAACTATAACCTTTCCCCCACCGAGTTACAGATTTTCAATGAACCTCCCAACACTCTGAGTGAAAACATCCAGAATCGCCCTATCCTGAGAAACCTTCTCCGTGACTACACCATTCAACCGATGAAGAAACAAGATCTCTTTGAACCCATCAATTTCATCCCTTATATGATCTCTCCTTCTGACCCCGATTATGAAAGAGATCACACAGACCTCCAGACAACCTTTATCTATGACGTTGAGGGAGGTCCCTACAACAATGCTCCACAGGCCATCTCTGCGGGTCTTCTCTTAAACAGAGTTCCCAAGTACTGGTCGAGAACCGAACACAATTTCCTTGGTGTGAGAATGACCATCGATAAAAAGAGAGGGATCCCCACTACCCTCTCTGACACAGGAACCTTTCGGATGTTTGATCTCGCTGACTTTGGGTTGGCCGCCGTGGTATACAACGCTACCATCCTGATCCGATACCGTGAGCAAGGGGAGATTGCTTTTTACGCCAAGATCTCCTCTCCTACGCCATCTTCTATCAGAATCATGCTCGAGTATCGAGAAAACGTGTTCTTCTTGCTTCTCCCCGACAGGTTGAACGAAAACAAATTATCGGCTTTCAACACGCCTTACTCTCCTGAAGAGAGGAAATCCGATGAATTCCTTGCCAACCTTGGGAGCGGGAATTTCAGCCTCTACCGTAACGTCATCTATTACCTTACGCCAGCGTTCTCCGAGGTCTCTTCGTATCGCGCGTCAACTTCAGAAAGGAAGAGAAGACTGAAGAACCTTGCGAAGATAATCAAAGGTAAGAAATCTTTCAGAGACTCTGACAGTTCTGATACAGATTCTCCTCGAAAGAGTAGCTCTCTACCCTCTTCTCCATCAGCCGCCTCTTCTTCCTCTTCACAATTCCCCATCTCGTCTTCTTCACTCAAAGATGACGAAGATATTGAAACAAATGATCGAGAGAAGAAAGAAAAAAAGAGGAAGGAAGAAGAAGAGGAGGAAGAAAGAGAGACCGAGTTATCACTCAATGAAAATATTCTCATCATGCCTCCTGTGATGCGAAACAGCAACGTTCGGCGTTACAAGCACGCCACCACAGACGACACAGTCTCCTTGATTGATAACTTTAAACTCACGCTCTTCCCCAACGGGAGGACCCGTCGTCAATTCAACAACAATGCTCTCTTTGCCTGGAGAATTGAGCTTTCGAACAAAGAAGGGAAGAACTGGCCGATCATCTTTACTGCAAAGCCGATAGAAATAATCTTTATTCATCGGTCTGTTCCAGTGGACAGTTACACCGTCGAACTCCCCACGATTCCTCCTCTCTCTGATAATGACGTGTTCTTTGCAAACATGCTCTCCAGACTCTTCGTCGGCAGTACTCCTCTGCGTCACATCTATCTTTCCAGTCATCATGATTACCTCGTCCATGCACGCATCGCCAGCATCACACCATTTGGTATCGTTCATGACTCTCGTTCCTCTCCTTTGGAAAACGGTGTGATTGACATTGACGGGTTTATGCAGTTTTTCGATCTTGTGGGTACTTTGGTGGAAGTACACGCTATGAAAGCCCATCGATACAACCTCTATCGCATCTACGGATCAATGATTCAGGACATCGATCAAGGAACCTTCTCCAATCACCGGATGACGGAACGAATCCTATGGTTCTTGTACACGTTCTTACTCCGTGATCATCCTCATTTCCTGGGAGAGAACCCTGTCTTCACAGACGATATGTTTGATGCGCACGGAAACGTTGCGGATTTGTTCTCCGTCAAACTCTTCACGACACTCTTTGGGTCAACTTGCTTCAAGTGGCAATGGAAGCTCTCGCACGTGTGGCTCTTTGCTTACATCTGCCTCAATCCAAACAGCTGTACCCTGCCGGTAAAGTATCTTCGGATGACATTCCATACTTACGTCACTGGTGGAGTCTTCAAAGAAACGCTCTTCAACAACACTTCCACGACACTGATGCGAGATTCTCGAGAGATCCTTTCTTTTGAAAAGGGAACAGCCATCTCTGACATTGCCTTGAGACATCTCATTTCTTGGGAACGTTTCACAGAGCCTCAGAAAGTCCAACTCCCCCTTTACACCATCAATTACCAGCTCTTGTTTGGAGCAGAGTCTCAAGATGGAAATCGTCCGGAACTCTCCATCTCAGATCTTTACTACCATACACAAATCCATGACATCATCCTCCAATCCAACGCACCTTCCTCCGAGATTCAAAACGTCGATAATCTTCTCTTTTCTCTCCAAACCATCGACGGTCTTCCGTTGACCAGCTACAAAATCAACGGATTCCCCGCTCCTGGGTCACGGCAAGAGTTTCTTTATGGTGAAAAACTCGCCCCGGTCACCATCAAAAAAGTGGCTCGGTTCATCCCCGGGATTCTGGACGACAACTATGAGGGAGATTCCTCTATGCCAGAGGATCAGCTCAAGGAATTGAAAACAGCTCTCCTCTTCACAAGGATTGGTAAAACCGCTGATTATTTTGGCACGGCACCCATCGACAGCACCATCACCCGTGAACCCAAACGATCCAAATTCTTCGAGATTGGAGAGAAGCAACGAGGGTGGTTTCAACTCTCCGACAAGGGTGATTATATCTGGGACATAGATAATTCTTCGAATGCCCTGAGAACCGCGATCAAGCAATGGCAAGAGGATTATTCTATATGGAAAGAATCCATCGTTCACTTCCCCAAGATCACCGTGGGAAGCAACGTCCTCGATCAAGCTCCCGAGATGATCAAAATCTTTTTAACCATCCAACTCAACATCAAGAACAAGAAAGAAGGAAAGACCTTCGATGCCGTTCGAAAGGAGCTCTTTGACAAAGCACTCTCAATGCTTGCCAACATCCACTTCTCGGGGAACACATCCTATACACTCGTTGAGTCCAGGCGTCAGACTGAACTAGGGAAAAACCTCTCTGAAATCAAGAAATTGCTCACCCTTTGGCAAGTGATGAAACTCAAGGTAGAGGCGATGCATCTCATCATGAGAGAAGCTTATGGTGTTACTCAAGGAGGTTCTCCCTTATTCATTCTCGCAGAACAAAATGCCCAAGAAGACCGCGTCACTAATCTGAGGTCGATGATGAATTCTCTTCCAACGTCCAGCAACACCGTGACCGCTGGCTATCAATCCGTGATAGAAGTTGTGAGCAACGTTTTAACTATCACCGTCCCTGATATCCCTCTTCCTCCTCCTTACCCTGTGATCCCTCCCAGTCAATCTCTAAAGTCAGAAGAATTCATCCAACCCCCATTCCAACACTTGTTGCGAAACACAGTGGGTCTTGCGATCACGGGTATCGAGTTTATCAAGAGACACCACACGGTCTTGAATACGCCCGATGCATTGCAGTCGTTCACGCGAAGGATTCGAGCCTGCGTCTCCTCTCTCGATCGAACCCTCGTTCAACTCTTGGCGATACCCCTGTCAATGAACGTCTGGGCGTTTCCTGTGAACAAGAACGGTTTCAGTTCTCCAAGCGAGGAAACGGTGTCCTATGTTCGTCGTCAACGAGACGAGATCCTCTTTTCAGACAAAGAGATAGAACATATTGTGGAATCACGATACATGCCTCATGTTCTGATGCCAGAGATTTATCCTCGACCAGAGGAGATTTCTGGTATTTACCTCAAAGTCTCCAGAGCAAAATTGATCACGGAAACTCCCTTCAGGAAGGGAACGACACAAGTGGTCTTCAACGAGTTGATTCCTTCTCCTAACAAGATCACCCGTGCTCCGACCACCCGTCAAGAAAACCACCGGTTTTTACTCACAGAGGACTTTAAGCGATTTTACTTGCAAGAAAACAATTTTCCTTGGTGTTTTCTCACAAACGTCTCAGTGTATAGTGGGATACCCACACAGTCAGACTTCCACGCCGATCCTGCCACATTGGGAATGAACGATCAACTCTTTGATTTCCTCAAGGGAATCATCTGGGAGGGGAAGAACACTTCTCTCCAGGACGTTTATCGGAAGTTTACCCTAACATGCAACTGCCTTCGTGTCAAAGCAACTGGAGAAACACCGTTCTTGCGCACGGCTCATCGCAACACCGTTGCCGAACGACACAGAACGCGTTTCCCCGATGTTCGTTTTGGAACTCCCAATAACATATTGCTTCCCAACCTTGATGTCGAATACATCATTGAATATCAAATCGATAGTTGCTTTGCCATGTTCCCCTCTCTGAAGACAGGAGAATCTTCACAAGACAGAGTATTCTTTCTTCACGCTCCTCTCTTCCTCGAATTCGTGGGCATCCGAGAGATCACCGCTACGGATAGAAATACGGGGACTGGATTCTATAGAATCGGTATCATCACACACCTCATCACCTTTAGAGTGAGGATCGCCGAGGAATTCATCCTATCGATCACCCCAGGTTTCTCCAACTATCACATCAAAGGATACGAGTACACACATTCCTCTCTGTTGAAAAACAAACAGCCGACAAGCATCGTCTCTGTCTCAAACACTGCTGCCGTTCCCTTGGTTCAGTACCACACAACGTCTCCTACTGCATCAAAGACCGTTGTCAAAGCAAGACAGATCCCTGCATATACAAGAGTGTATGCGTACAACCCTCGTCTCCTCAATTACATCTTTTGGAAGGGGTTCCTCAAGGAAAGGAGATATATCCCTCAAGTGATGTCCTACCTCACGGAAATGCGATATTCAACGATGTATCACGACCTCAAGGATCGTCTCTTTGAGAATTTCGATATGATCAAGCCTTCACCCTCCGCCTGGAGACCCAACATGCCCAGTCAACCTCTCCTCCCTTCTTCTCCCACGGACATCACCGCTTCAAAGTACGATCCGAGTAACATCTCCACATTCACTTTTGCTTTTATGGTCATGGAACACGTGCTCGGATGGCCTTACCCGATGGCCCACTATGACACCGTCAAGAATACTGGATTCACGTTGCTTTCTCACGTCCCCATCATCTATCGATCTGGCCCGCTTTACGAGAGGGACAATGCAAAATATCCCTTCCTCCTAACTGATTTCCTTCCATTCAATTTCTCTGAAGAATTGGAAGCGTCTTCAAGCGATACCATCGGTGCCAAACTCAGAGACGATCCTCTCGTTGACGACGACGATGTCTCTCCCGATGGTGAAGGAGGGTCATCCGAGGGAGGTAAAGAAGACTCCTCTTTCGAGGGTGAACGCTTCATGACCACCCCTGGTGAAGCTTATCTTGCTGCCAAGCGGATTGGTAAGCAATACAAACGAGAAGTTGATGCGTCTCGTGCGAGAAGGAAGTACCTCTCTCGAGTGATGACCAACAGTCCTACTTTCTTGATGGATTTGTTTTGGTACCTCTATGACTTCCCTCCTCCCTCCACGACTTCTTCATCTCAAAAGAAACAGCAGTCTTCCCAAGAGACGGAGCAACGCATCAGGATCCGACGTCTCGACAACTATCGTCTTCACTTTCCCGAAGCCATCTGGGCAGTTGACGACGCCTATGCACGCAATCGTCTCGTCAACAAGGAAGCCTCCACAAAGGAACTCAAAAAAGAACGCGGTGTAGGAGACGAGGGTAAATCAACCCGTGATTATACCTTTGTGAACACCTCCTTCCTTTATCAACCGAGGACCTTCAGAACTCTCTATCAAAGTGAAAAGGATGAAAACAGGATTCTCATCACCAGCACTCCTGAACTCGCTGAAGAAAAAGTGTGGAGAGAACGATACAACGCCGTTGCTGCGTCAAAGGGAGAAGAAAACGTCGGGTTCATCTTCTCTGGGATCTATCCAAGGACCTCTCCTCTTGGATATACTGAAGAACAAGTCTCAGAGATCTTGAACAGGAGCAAGCTTGATGAAAGCACGCAGAAGAAGCTGAAAAATAGCACAACACAATCCAACTATGACTTCACGAACGAGTATCTCATCCTTCAAGACTGGGGCAACGACATCAAGTCCATTGTCCGGAAGATCAGCAGTGATAAGCCCCTCACTCAATCACGGTCCACAAAGATCGTTGCCGTTCTCACCGCCATCTTGGCAAAAGAATTCAACGATTATGGGTTCCTCTATCCAGATCTCAAACTCGTCTGCGTGATGATGAGTGAAAATCTCTACACGATTCTCACACGTCTTCTTGGAAACGTTCGTCACGAAAGCATTCTCCAGACCATCCGTGCAAATCTCTGGAACGAGTGGATCACAGAAGGTTATACAGTTGTTTTCCTTCCTCTCTTCCAGATCTTGGAACAACCTTCTCCTTCAAAGAAGGGAAAAGAGGAAGAGAGTGAAGAGAGTGAAAACGTTCTAGTCTCTGACGATACACCTCCTGTAATACCCACTTCTTCTTCATCTTCCTCTTCATCTTCATCATCAACGCCAGAGACACTCTCTGACGATGAAAGCACCTCATCCTCTGAAGAAACGTCTGAAGATGAGTTCTTCAGTACTTATTTCACAACCAAGTTCCTTTCCCGAGGAACTTCCAAAAAGTTCCTTGACGCGTCCATCATCCAGCTGCTCCGCGACGTTATCTCGTTCAAGGCTGGATCACAGAACGCCGTCTCTCGATTTGGCGCCAGTATCGCTCAGAAGAAGATCTCCTATACCAATCACGTGATCATCCCTCAATTCCTCTGGCATCACGACTCTGATCAAAGGATCGTGACCAATATTCTGAAACGGTTCCAAGTTATCTTTGGATCGTCCATTGACGCTGTCACAGAAGCAGCCAAATCTTCCTCGTTAACATGGGAAAGTGTTCTCACTTATGCCGACGCTGTGCTCACAGATCGGTTCCTCGATGTGGAGATGCCACTGAAGAAATTGAGGAAAACACCTCCTTCAGCTTTCAACAACGTTTCCTCCAGAGCGAAACGAGACGGGGTTATCGCAAAGACCAGACTCCTCGTTTATCTCCCTGAAGTAGAGAACGAAGGCGCGATCGCGAGTAACGAGAAGAGAGCCATCAAGGTCAGAAACTTTGACACTGCTCTAAACTCGTACAACACTCACGTTGCTTCTATCGTGAAATCCTATGATAGCCTTAGCGTGGCACTCAAGGCTCGTGACCGTTATCCTGACGACATCACCATTGATTACCTTCTCTTACTTTCGTTACTCAAGATTGGAGATCCCTCTCAAACGCTCAAACGTTACAACGACGTCTTCTCCCTCCGTTGTGTCCTCAAAAAGTACACCATCGGTCATCTCTTGCTGGAGTACAACCCTGTTCTCACACCTCCAGAAAATCTCGCAGCAAGCAACCTGCGTTACATCGAATTGACTCGACATATCAACGAAAACCCCATCGTCGAAACGCAACAAGAACTTGACGTTATCTTCACCGTCCGTTCTTTCAACGCACTCGCTTCAAAGGCCAGTCTTCCAGAGGAAACGATCACACGTTTCAACGATCCGAGTACCAAAGTTCAAGAAAAAAGGGTTATCTTTAGAACGGTTCTATTCAACCTCAAGCTCCAAGAATTGAAGGCGAGGTACCCTGTTCCTTCTGAAGAAGATCAAAAGAGATATGACGCTCGTGAGGCATTTGATGAAGCTTATGAGACCTATCTTTCTGATCGCAGCAGCAAAGAGAATCGAAAGGCACTCACAGCCGCATTTAACGAGATGCTCTCTGCTCATAACGTTGACGCTTCAAAGACCCGTACCTTTGGGATGACTTTTACGGCACGCGCCGGATCTATGCACCGGAGATACCTGGCCTTGAAACAAAAAGACAAAGAAGCAAATGACGACACAAAATTCTACCGAAATCACCTTCAGGTGCTCTATGAGACAGAACCCACACCAGAGAACATCTTTGATCTCCTTGCCGATTGCGAATACCTGATGTCCCGTCAAGGGATTGTCTCCGAATACGATCTTCCCACCGAGAACAATCCACGTCAGAATCCACTCTTGGAGGTACCCATCCGAAAGACCCTCTTGAGACAAGCTCTCCTTCAATTCATCTTTGAAACCGCTTACCCTCCTCCCGCAGAGGAAACGCACCGACGGTCGCAATTCTTGAACAAAGAAATCAACAACAAGCTGTTGACAATCATGTTCACAAAGAACCAGAGGGAGTTGAATGAATTTCTCCAAGTCCTCGATCAGATACTCCAGCGCCATCTCTTAACTGATCTTGGTAACGAAGAAAGCATTTCAGAAACACTCGTACAACGCGCATATGGATCCTTGAACATGAATCTCGTGGATTTCGAATCCTCGTCCCTCTGGACACTCAACCCTGGGATTTTCATAGAACTGTTCACCACTGATGAGATCAGACTTGCTGCCCAACGACTCGTTGAATTTTATCGATCGGTGAATGATCTGCGAGATTCTCAATACGTTCGCGACGGAGACACCGAGCTCATCCGACGCATCTGGAAAGAACGACTCTCCCCCTCTGATGTACCTCTCTTCCAAGAATCCACGTTCAAGGAGAATTTCAACCTCGGGAGCACCTACCTTATCACCTCCATCAATCGAGGCATTGCCGAAACAATTCTAGAAAACAGAGGGGATACTCATGTTTTTATCACGAGTGTCTTCAACATCTATAACCTCACCTGGGATCTTGCAAAAACACTCGACGTGCTCCGTCGCAAGAAGATTATCTCTTCAACCGAAATCGTCACCAAAGACACGGAGAAGATGAAAGAAGAAGAACAAAATTACGAAGACTCCATTGATCGCATGAATGGTGCTCTTGTCACCACCCTCAGCAACACCATCTTTGCACATTTCAGGAGTTTCTTCAAGTTGACCTGCCTCTCTTACTCTCGTCTGTTCAACTCCTTCAGAGCCGTGCAACCATTGACCGATTACCTGATGAACAGGAAATCACTCTCTTCTATTTCGCCGTTCCTCGAGCAATTGAACATCAGTCATGATCCGAACACGGATAAAGTAGGTGACATTGTTCGGAGGATCAGAACGTTGGCCACCAATAACGTTCACAAGAAGTATCCTTGGTTCAAGAAATCAAGCGATCTCCTCATCTCTCAAATGGAGACAGTCCATGGTTGTGATTTCACCAACTTTGAAAAGAAGATCATCGCTCTTGTTTGGAATCGTAGCTCAAAATCGATGAACATCTCTCAGGCTTACGAATTAGTCTCGTTGATTCGCAAACACGCTTGGCATCTCTTGATCAACACTCATGATTTGATCGACCTCTTCACCGCACACCCTAAGGGAGAAGAAGGACTCAGCTTTGCGCTCGCCTTCAAATCGCTTGGGGACGTGGAAATGAGAGAAAGACTCTCTGCGCGATTCAAGTTACTGATGGGTAGAATTCCCTCAAAGATTGAGATCAATTTTATCCGTTGCTGCGTCCTCTTCGGGATCCCTCTTGACGTCATCGAAAAATGTGTCTTGGCGGGTCGATTTAGGGTGTTATACGCTCTCATGGACGGGAGACTCACGGTCTCATATAAATACCAGAGCATCCCTCAAGAGGAGAGATCACCCGCGAAACTCGAGAGGATCATCGATACAGCTATCGAAGCCACGACAATCCCTTCGATGACCGCACTCTTTTTACCCGAAGTCATCGATACACGGGAGATCACCATCGATCAAACAGGAGATCTCGTGCAAACGGTCGCCGAAGAAGTCATCCCTCAAGATAGACCTGAATCCTATGAACATGACATCCCCATCACGGATGAAACGCTCAATGACTATATCGAAGCAAACAAGAACTTCCATGATGTGCTTGCAAAGACAAGAGAAAGCTCGTTTAAGAAAGCCAATCGATCTGGAGTCGTCACCAGGAGTTCGAAGAAGCGCATCGTCGAACAAGAGAACGTTCCCACGTTAACAGATCTCCTCAACAATGCCACCAAAATCATGAAGTCAAGGAACCGATACATCACACTCGGTCTCTCTCCTGTTGTCCTCTCCACAGTCAGAAAGAATCTTACTGACGGAGAAACCCTCTTCAAGACCCTCTCTTATTTCTTCACCTCAGAACACACGGTAGAGGAATTCTCCATTTACAAGGAAGAAGTATCGATGTGGTTGGTCAACAACTTGGATACTCCTCTTTCCGACAACACAGAGCGAAGCTTTAGAGACATCCTCAACATTCCTTTGTTCACTGGATACGCTTCAGAACTCACCGATGACATCTCCACCGATTCTGAACGCAAGCGAATGGAAAAGGAATACTATCTTAACTACCTCAGATCCCCACTCTTCTGGAACGACTTGGTCCTCCTCTTGGCAGCGGCTCACGTCTACAAGATGCCCATCCATATCGTCACTTCCCTCTCAAATGATTCGAATTGGCACTCCACTTTCTATGCTTCTGTTGAACACAAAGATCAACCTCCTCTGAGAATCCTCTGTCTCGACATGATTTATTTCTTCCCTCTGATCGAAGAACCAGCTCTCTCCTCTATTCCCTCTTCTTCGTCTTCCTCTTCTTCAGAATTGAAGGATGATTCCGATATTGAAATCATCGGTACTTCACGATCTAAATGGTGTTATATGGCTCACGAAAAGACCATTCGAAATCACCCCATCACACCAGCGCAGAGACGTAAGTTCTTCTATGAATGCAACAAGGGAGAACTCATTGGTACCTCAAGAGAGAAATGGTGTTATATGGCTCACGAACCCACCGTCCGTAATCACCGCGTTACTCCAAAACAAAGACGTAAATTTTGGTATGAATGCAAAAAATAAAACTTTTTTTTTCAAACTTCAAGAAAATTTTGTATGAATCACCTGGGGAGGCATATAATCCACACGGAGTCCATAATAGGTGATGTGAAGCGTAGCACTGTATGTGTGTATGTCAACACTGATTCTAATCTGATGGATGTAAAAATCCTCAAAACCAACCGACATTACCATATCAATAAAAATTCGTTTGACTGCACTTTTCAATCTCTCAAAAATCCGTTTCGCAGATACAGATAAATCATATTCTATCATAATAGGCAATTCAACGCTTTTGAACACCTGGTGTGGATTTTTTCCATAAGGCACAGGATGACTATTCTCTTTGTCCCACACAGAAACATCGATGTTTATCGATTCTATTCTTTCATGATCGTTCCGAGGCCATACCCTTTTCAAAGAATCACAAAGCTGAAGAGAATCTTTGTTTTCTAAATATCTCGTTTGGTACGTCTGTAATTCATTTTTTAATAAATGTCTTGCAGTGTTTGAAATAATGGGGTCGATTCCTCTAATTATAACGGGACTACTTGACATTTCTTTTTTTTTCTTTTAATATTTTTTTTAATTTTTTTATTTTTTTTCAAAATTAAATTATTTTCACTTAAAAAAAATTATTTTTATATTTATTTTCTTGAATATTTTTTGACAGAACAAGAAGAACCACCCGTTGGTGAAGCACGCTTCAGAGTTGCTACACTAAGCGTTGTAGCAAAAGAAGATGAGCTACAAGAATTATATAATTCTTGATTTTGTTTGAGCCTCTCTTGGATATTGGCATTAGGATGTTTTACCTCTGCTTCGCATCCTAGATAACAAGTGCCATCAGAATAATACGTTTTGTATCCAAATCGAATATTCAAAAGTGACTTGTTTGAGGAAATACAAAGAGCAAATGTCTCCTCATGAACTGAGAGATCATCGTTTCCGAATTCAAAATATCTGATACCTTTGTTCTTTTTGAGAGCAAATCCAATGTCTTTGACGACCCATTCTGAAATCGTACACAAATCAAACGTCAGATTTTGGAGTTTTTGATTGGTCCTCAATCCGGCAAGAAGCATTGTGAATGATTCTGAAGACAAAAAAAGCTTGTAATTGGTCTTCAAAGTAGTCAAACCAGATTGACCTTTGATCAAAGTACAAAAAGCTTTGCCAAAATTTGCAGATGAAATGATGTTTTCATGTTTCGTGAAGAGTTCCAACTTCTTGAGCGTTTTGTTTTGGTTCATCAACGCTGCGAAAGCAACGAGGAAAGAATCTTCGAAAAAGCAATCCGACAGCTCGAGGTTGTGTAATGACTTGCTTGATTCTATTCCAGAATACAATCTCAAGAGATCGACGCCAATGCCAACGATTCGCAGATCTTTCAAAGTGGTAATGCCTGATAAAACATTAAAAAAATCACAATGATGATAGACCTCTGTATGTTTGCCGATTATCGTGAGAGTCACGATCGTTTTGTTTTTGGCAAGTCCAGACAAAAGAATATCTTGATGTGTTTGATTGGAAGGAAAATGCCTGATCATGAAGTCATTGACTGTCTGCAAATTCTCTATCATGTTTGCAACACTATTCACATTATCATTTGTGATTGGAAAATCAAAAAAGACTGTTTTTATCTTTGAAGCGGTCTCCGTTCCAATTGCAAGGTCTTCCACGTTATCGAAAGTCACATCAGACAACGCACTTTGAGATCTTAGAAAACGGATCTCTGAAAACATCCGACACACCAAAGGAGCTGATTCGTCGGTATCGTTTTCATTTGAAGTCAAACTTGCCATCTTTTTTTTTCTTTTTTTTTAATTTTTTTTAAAACTTTTTTTTCTTTTCAATTTTTTTTCAAAAACTTATTTATATTATAATGAATAGAAATTCCCGTTTTAATTTTTTTTACAAAAAAAAAAAGAATTAATCATTGCGCCTACGTTTATTAGACGGCTGAGACGAACTTTCCATAATCTCTCTTTTTAAAACAGGTGTTATATACAGTTTAAACAAGAGTTCACTGAGCGTTTGTCTTTTCATGATGGATTGATGTCGATGGAGCTCGGTCAATTGATAGATTGTCTGCTGCGACGGAGATATTATCCATGCACTACAAGGCGCATCCCAATTTTCCAACGTGTTTAAAAAAACAGGGGTAGAAAACAATTTTTCCACAACTTCTTGCGTTGGTTCAATTGAATTGTGAGCTAAAGATAAATTGAGAAGTGGGCATTTTTGTAATACTGTATCTGCCAACAAGAGGCAATCTTCGTCCCTGAATCCGTTGTTATCAAGTTTGAGTGTCTCCAGATTTGTGCACCGTGATAAACCAGCGAATATTTCTTTGACAGCGAAGTAACTAGAAAAATCAGCTAATTCAACCGTAATCAAGATTTCTGGATTATGGAAAAGGCTTTCTGCGTAAAATGATCTTAAGTCACGCATCAAATCTCCTTTGATTTGAAATCCAGTTAACGCTGGCAAAGACTTGAAAAGATCACTGACCAATGGATGACTATAAAGCGCCGGGACGCTGTCAAGAATAAGATTGTTCAATGTCGGTTTTGATTTTAAGGAATGAAGTAGATACTTCAACTCATCAACAGGAAGAGCTGGCATCGATAGATTAAGGGAAGTGATCGATGTGTTGTTTTGCAAAGCTCTCGAAAGATGTCCCATTGCTTTTGGATGAAACAATTTGAGATCCAACGTTTGAAGTGTAGATGAGTTTTCGATAGCTTTTGACAAATTTACTGTCGTCATACCATTTGTGTTATTCAAGGTTAGAAAAACATGTTTGGCGTCCTCTTCATTTGTAATACTATTTAAAGTAGCGTCGCTGACGACTTCGTCTTTTTTACAACAAATACTGAGAATTGGAGAAACAACAGGTCTACCAAAAAAATAACCATAACAAAAATTACGAACAACGCTTGCTTCAGTCATTTCTTTTTCTTAAATTTATTTTTTTTCTTTCTTCTTTTTTTTCTTTTTTTTTCTTTTTTTTTAAAAAAAGACAGTTTTCAAACAAACTCGGTTTTTTCTATACGTTTTAATAATTATAAATTTTGATAAATTTAAATTTTTTTTCAAAGATTTAAAAAAAAGAAATAATTATAAAAACAAAAAAAAAATGACAGAAACGGTATCAAAAAAGGTGTTTTTGGATTCGAATACCGGAGAATTATTCATTGAACACGATGGAAAGAAACATACTGTGTTCTATATTCCATCAACTTCCCCAGATACGTTCAAGTATTATATCACAGAAGCCATTCGTCGTCTCCCTGAAGAAGAAAGGAAGAAAGCTATCCGCGAAATGCTTGACCAGATAGATTATTATCTTTCCGTTCACACTTCTACCTTAAGAACTCTTTTCCTTAAAGATTGAACTTTTTAATCTGCTTTTAGTCGTTTTGTTGCTGAATGATCAACGAGACGTAGATGATCTAGTCGTTTAGGTAAATAAAGAAGAGGTGTCAACAATCCAACAAGCGTCGATCTTTTCTTTGTATCATTGTGACGATTTCTCAAAAGATATTCGTGAATAAGTGAAAGAAGTGGAGCGTGAATACTATCCTTATCCATCATCAAAGGGATGGGAGAATTACCATAATTATGGCCGTCAATGATGAAATCAAAAAGACTGGTATTGTTCATTATACAAAGACTGATTCCCAAAAGTGTCATCACTCCTTGATCCCATTTCCAAGTTCCCAAATCCAATTCTCGAAGAGAAAGGCTGGGACCAACACTTGACACAATATTTAACAAATCAGATCCGGTAAAATTATTGTGAGCGACTGACAAGTAAGAAAGCGTATCATTTTTGATGATTTTCAAGATCACGTCAAGATCGTTTCTACCTAATCTGCAAAAACTAAAGTCGATACCCACCAAATTGGGGGAATTTTTCACAAATTCTGGAATTTTCTGTGATTCTTCTGTTGAAAGATCCAAGATGTTATCAGAAAAATCAATTGCTTTGATGGTATTGCTTTTGGAAACAGCTTCGAATATTGGAACCGCGTCAACAATAGCATTTTCGAAAGAATGACTAGATAGATGAACTTTTTCGAGAGCATTAGCAAGCGGTAATCCGGCAAGCACATCGCTCATTTCATTTTCGTATTCTTTAAACTCAAAAAAGCGCAACGATGGCATCTTTGAGAGCAAGTTTTTGACACAAATCTTATCTTTTTTTCGTACACAGAACTGAATAAAAAGTTGTGAAATTATTGGATTATCTGCGATTTCACCCATGATTTTTTTTGCATGGTCACTGCTAAGATTCATGTTAGACATTATGAGGAAACGAATGGTGGGATTTGTTCTTAAATCGCTTGCGAAAAAGTCAATAAAAGCTCCTTTTTCAATTCTGAAATCAATGCAGAACTGGTAAGGAGAAATTCTTTGTGTTACCAGCTTCATCAATTGAAGAAGATGCGTTTCGGATAACGGTTGTTCGACAACTTGGAGTTTAAAACAGTAAAGGGAACTCCCAATGGGATAACGACTCAACATATATTCAAACACATCGTCTTCAAGCGTTCTTGTAATAATATGCAATGATGTGCATAAAACAGGTTTTATACCTGCGAATATTTCATTGACGCAGCCTTTACAAAAGTTTGTAGTACTATGATGATAAAGGTTAGATACTCTGTAAAGACCACAACTGCCAATTCTTTTCAATTGAGTGCGTTGATGTTCATCACAACCTAAAAACAAAAACGACATTCTCTTCTTTTCTCTTTTTTCTTTTTTTTATTTTTTTTTAAATTTCTTTTTTTTTCAAAAAAAAACGTCCTTTCTTATCAAAATAATAAATATAAGTTTTTTATATTTTTTTTAATACAAATATTTTTTTTCATTCGAAACGAATCTTTCTTTCTGATTTCTTTTGTTTTTGTCCTGATTGAGGTGTGATGTGTTTCACGCTTTGAATATAATCAATGAGGTCTCCACCCGTACGCATGATTACAAAACGCATCATCCCGTTGGCTTGAAACATCTTGTATTTCTTGAGTTCTGTGGCTGTGTAAATATGCTGTCCATGAGTGACATACCCTGTGGTGTCACATTCTTTACAGTGACGACAGATATACATCCGCTTGAGGGTAAAATCTCCAATGAGAGGACGATCATCGAAGACGAGCATTGAATAATTGTTTTCAGCTAGATCAACTTTTTGATAGCAATGAACGCATTCTGGAACCCAGTACTGCTGTGTGTAGATTCGATCACAGTGATTACAATCGAACCCGTTTATCCCAATCATTCGAGTCGAAAAGCTGGAGACCGAAGCACAGATGACACAGATGGAGAAGGAATTGGTTACCGGATTGGCAATATGAGACCTTGATATCCGAGCTGTCTTGATCTGTACCACTTTCCCAAGGAGTGGAATCATCATCACGGGGACACTCCCGCATTCGGGTTGTGAAAAGAATCGAGTTTGATGAGACCTGGGGACAAGATTCAAGATCCTTTCACAGACATTGATCAATTCATCCTCGTCGCGTCTCGCAAGTCCTTCATCGAGCTTGTTTCTGAACAGTGTTGTCACACGGTAAGCCTTCTTCTCTAAGCGACCACAGCTGTTCTGTCTATCAATGACCTCTCCTGTATAAATGTTGACACCCAGATCTTTGCTTCCAAAGGAAGGATCTTTGCATGCCTGAGAGACGTAAGATTTGACAGTGCCACAGCAGGGTGCATACGCCAGTGATTTCACGGAAGGACACACGAACTTCTCCAATTCTGGAGTAATATCGTAACGACGACAGATGGCTTTCCATTGTTGTGCTTTGAGATCATCATCGAGATCGAACACCGTGATGCAATATTGGATGTGAAGGTTGAAGAAAAACGCATCGACAATCTCGTAGTCTCGGAGAGGGATCGCCCTGATCGCTTGTTCTGCGTTTTTATCTCCACGGGTCCCGTGCATAATGAAATAAAACGCCAGTTTTAGCAATTTCATCGTAAATTTGGTGATCACCACATGTTCGGAGGGTTCTTCGTACCCAAAGTTGAATTCCTCCAACCACGGAAGTTCGATGGGAGACCCCGGTTCTATCAATCGGACTCTTTTTTCGATGACAAAAGCCATTGCCTTTGTGAGTCCATAGCGAGGGATCCTTGCTTTAGCCCTTTCTCTGTTGATCGCGGTCAGCTTTTGACAAAAGGAACGGAGTTCGTCAACCCTGCTGTGCTTTCGAACCAAATTAAAGTTGATCTCTCTGAAGAGATCCTGTTCTTCGATCTCCTTCATGAAATGAGAAGGGAGAACAGACTTGTCAACGGTTGGTTTAAAGATCGCATGGACCGCGTGCTGGATAACACCTAGGGAATTCTCAATACGATACATCTTTCGCATGAAATCGGCTGCCTTGTAGACTTTGGTTGAGAAGTGCTCCCAGAAGGGGAAATTCCTAATGATGTAGCTGTTGTAAGCGGGGTTGAGCTGCATCGTGAACACAAGAAATTCCCTCATCGCTAGCACTGCAATGGTTCCTCTCTGGTATTGCCAAGTCTTGAAACGCTCGGGGGTAAAGTGACTGTTGTGTTCTCGATGGATTCCTACACAGTATTCAAAGTTGGGCATAAAATCGGCGTGTTGGTAAGCACCCAGCAGTGTCAACTCTACCGCTCTCACCGTCAATGTTCTATAGGCGGTGTACTGGTCACAGAGTCTCAGATGTCTGCTGATCGGAGGCCTCGGTTGTCTGAAACGAGGGAACAGAGAATTGAGCATCATAAATAAATCGTGATTGAGCGCCTCCGGGTTTCGAGAATCGATGTTGGTGGGATCTGGAAAGGGGACGCAATAGATGATCTTTGAGAGGTCAGGAAGCGCTCCTTCGTGCGGAGTTCGACTTGCGTAGGGATAAACCTCGTCATAATGCGTCAGAACATAGTTGCCGTTCTTCCGTGGGACACGCGTTTTCAATAAATCGTCACGGAAAATCCCCAAGTCATACATCCTTTGAATGAGATCCAGGTGCGTGAAAACGAATAATCGCATGTTGTATCTGAGCCATCGAATATTCTTCAGCTTTTCTTTAACAATGCTATGCTTTCGAAGAAGGTCTTTCATCGTGAAGTCATCTAAAGGAGAGGACTGAGGTTGTTCCCTCCTAGAAACGGGAAACATTTTCTCTTCCAGATATTCCAAGTCTTTTTTGATTTTGTCGACCATCAAAGCGGTGGATTCGTGGAGCTCTAGAGCGAGATTGATTCTGAAGAATGCCGTGATATAGATACTGTAATTGGATTGATATAACAGGGTTCTCCTCAGATTCATTTCAAAATCGAACTTGGAATCAGGACCCTCCTTTAACATGGGTTCGACGAGAATATCTTCGGCCACCTCTCTGGCGATCCGATAATGTGATATGTTCTTGACTCCTTTGAAGGGTCGTTTGGCATTACCGGTGATGAGGAACGAGAGCTGTACATCTGCGAGAGTGGCCTTAAACTCTCTAAAGAAGAAACGATGTTCTGGAAAATTTTTCAGAAGCACTTCCATCGGTGTTTCACGGCGGCACAGCTTCTTTTCGTAACGGAAGTAATGCATGTCAGTATCATAATAATGATAGGGGGTAGGGATCGCAGCCAAATTATTCAAGAACATCTCATCGATATCTGAATCAAAGGTATCTCGTGTGATCACTTTACAGTGATTCTCTTCATACCAGGAGATGATCATCTCGATCCGGTGATTGACCTTGTCGTCGATCTTGGAGTGACTCGAAGATGGATACACCTTTTTGATGGTGTAAAGAACCGCCATCCTGATCTTGAGTGCGACATAGACAAGTCGACACGAGATGGCCTGATGATCTATCATCTTTTCGTAATAATCGAGCGGGATCGCCAAGTTGGTTGTCACAGCCAAGTCATTCTCTTGCTGTTTAAAGAGATGGACGAGGTTGATGCGACCTCCTCGAACCACCTCTTTGATGTGATTCACGGTATCACGAAGATCGGTTGTAAAGATGTACTCCCAGGGGAACCTTTCCATCTGAAAAGGAGGCATGCTCGACTCAATGTACTTACTGCGATCCTTGGCATCAACGATGCACCAGTACCGTGGCAAGGGGAAATGGTGAAACTTATCATCGAGATGGTTTTCCCCAGGAATCACCCGAGACCCCAGATAAGGTCTGATGATCGTTGGGTTCTGGGCTAACTTGGAGTTGCCAAGGCGCCGGTACCCCACCACAAAAACCTTGTTCTCAGGAGAAAAAAGTCGACAGAGAATATACATGGTATTAGGTTTAAATGTAATTGTGGTTTCAACATAATTAAACGATTTAACGGAGGGAAGTCCGTTGTGAGTGGCGGCATGGGTCAAAAACCAGACTTCTGGGGATTCTTGGAGGTATTGCACATCCATATTAACTTTGTTCACGTAAAGCGTGCGGATGCCGACGGTGTAGTCGTTTGTCGAGTAAACTCGGAAAGGACGTGTGAGTCCATGCGTGTCTTCGGAACTCGTTTGCGTAGAATCGCAGACGGGAGTGGCTAGATCAAGCTCCGTGAATGAAGAACACGAGTTGATGGTGGCCATGGGCGTATATTCTTCTGGTACAGAGATGATGTGATAGAAGGGGATGGGGATGGTCGCGATGGTTCCTTGTCCGTTCTTTCTGTTGTTGTACTCCTGATTCACCAGGAAAAGCCAACAGATGTAGCAATAGCTGTGTTCTTCCTTGGTCGCATACCTCGTGTACACCACCTCGTCAAACTTTTCGGGGGAAAGGTATTCCATCATGATAAAACCAAAATCGGTTTTACAAACACAAGATTCGTTCGCGCGACACGGACGGAAGTGACCGTAGGGTGCATAGACAACTCGAGCCACATGTGAACGAGGACACGCATGAGGGCTAATGAACGCACGAGCTTTTTCAAAGTTCAAATGAGGAACGGTCTTCTCAATCTCCTTCAGTTCCATATTGATGTAGTTCAAAAGCTTTTCCAACGGCGCCGATCCAACAGGCAAAAGATTTGTCTTTTGGGTCTTTTGCGTCACTCCCGTGGCAGCAGATTTTGCAGATGAAGAGGAGGAGGAAGAAGAGGAGGAAGAAGAGGAAGAGGAAGAGGAGGAGGAAGAAGGTTGTGTACTCTTTGAGATGATACCACAAGATTCATCTCTTCCCATCTTTGAGATGTTCTCTCTTTGAACTTTCTCTGCCCATTCAAGATGATCCTTGAACGTCATGTTCTCTCCAAGAGATAATTTGACCGTGAATCCAGGTCCAAGCTCTTCCAGAGTAACCGATTGGAAAGACGAGGTCGATGCTTCTGGAGTGGAAAGTGTCGCTTTTGCCTTTTCTCCGAGTTCTTGATTTTGGATACTCTTGAGATCTCCGACACTTGTAGGTGGGAGTTGAGAGGGAAGTCCAACCGTGACAACCTCTTCCTTTTCTCTCGAAAGTTGCTGCTGTTGTTGACGTTGATTGTAAATGGCAACGTCATCTTCTTCGATGATCTCTTCAATCACTTCACAATCGTCCTGAAGTGAAAGATTACTTGGTTGAACAGCAGGAGTCATCGAAGCGTCGAACTTGACTTTTTCATCATCGAGTTGTTTTAAGATCTCTTCTTGTGAGACAACCTTCTCATCAGTCGCAATCACACCCTTGCGTTTGGTATAACGACGTTTGGTCGTTTGTGACTGCGTCGCTTTTCCCATATTATATCTCTCTACAGGAGGCGTTTCAACAAGAACGATACCTTTAGGGTTTCGTTGACCTCGATCAATTGATCGATTGATTTTTTCAACAACAGAAATGATTTCTGCGTCTTCTTGAATCGAAGATTGTGGTTGTGATTGTTGTAACATTGTTGATGATCCATTCATTGAATAATCATCTTCAATAATCTCTTCATCATCATATAAACTCATTTTTTTTCAATTTCTTTTTTTTTCAATAATCTCTTTTTTCTTTCTTTTCTTTTTTTTTCTTTTTATATTAAAATAAATTCTTCTTTTTTTTCTTTTTTTTAAATAAGAAAATAAAAAAAACATAAAGTATAAATAAGAGTACTCAATACATATTAATTTTGAAAAAGAAAACTAATTGATATAACGATATGTCTTCCTATCTTAAATATTTATCAATGCCTTGTGCTCCTCTTTTGGCACGGTTACCATGGGGATCTCGATCGTCTCCTTCAATAGAAGAACAACTAGAGAAAGAAGTCGATGATAGTGAAAAAAAAATCGAAGATCTGAATATCAGTCTTCAAGCAACTATTGATGTAATCAAACAACAAAACGAATTATATAAAAAAGCAACAGGGACTGAAAAGGCAAGGTTGCATAGGGTACTTAAAGGTCTCCTCCAAAAAAAATCACAATTTGAACGACAAATTAATATTAAGACAAACTCGCAACAAAATCTCTCCGAAATACAGGTCACAACAGAACTTTTGAACGATTCGTCTCAAAGCTTCAGAGTGATGAGACAAGGACAGAGACATCTCCAAAGAACAACTTCAAAATTCAACCCCGAAGACGTTGAAGATATGCAATCAGAGATGAAAGAGACCATGGGAGCAGCGTCAAATATCCTTGATGTTTTTTCTACTCCTCTGAACGCTTCAGGTACGATGGCTGTAGATGATGACAATTTCGACGCTCTTTTGGAAGATGTGGTGGGTTCTGATGATACACCTTCGATCACACGAGTACCAAGTACTCAACAAAGAGAACCCTCTGCATACTTGCAATCAGTTACCTCATCATCATCATCCACAATACCATCATCGGAACCTGCTCCACCTCTATTTAATTTTTAAAATAAATCACAACTCATCACAACTCATCATTTTTTAAAAAAAAATTAAAAAAAATAAACAGGTTTATAACATCTCTTGTTCAAATGTCAATTATAAGTTTTCGATTATTTTATAAATCTCTCGTTAGCGCTCCAAAGTATGGAGAACTCCTGACCAATAAGATTCATTTATTTTTCCTCATTGAGTCCCTAATTATAAGTTATGACTGGGCACGTCAAACGTCCGTCCGTGGAACTCGTGGGCAATTGGTGCGCAACTCGCGGATTGGTTAAAAAACACGTTTTCTGGTACTTTTTTGTTACGCGCGATTTCCCCGATTTTGCCTGCGTGCCTTATTTTTAGCTCTGGGAGGGTCCAAACTCACTTTACATGAGGAAAAGGAGGAGAGTCGGAAAATAATATAAGTTATCAGTTCCGTATATTAGTATATGGATATAAGTTTTGTAATTTATTTTATTTTTCAACCCTGTTTTTTGCAAAAAAAAATTTTTTTTTATTTTTTTTTAAAAAAAAACTAAAGAGAAAGAGAGAGAAATGAAGACGATTGTCTAACTTTAGAAAAAGTTAGCACAATTGGTCATACCATTGCTAGCAGGACCAACGGATCGGCAACGAGCAATCAAATCTGCTTGAGGAACGTTGAAAACTTCGCCACCAACGACCCAACACATGTTGTAGTTACGGCATGTACGAGTATTTCCATAAGCAGGGTTGATGACACCATCGGGATCAGTGGAGAAAGGAAGACCTTGAACGTAAGCAAGGCAAGACTCCTTGTCAGGCCAGTCAGCACCAGGGAGAGTACTGCAATGGGTTTCGTACTCAGTGCAAAGCTGGTCGGCAGTCATGGAGAAACGACGCATCATTCGCTTGGACATGAACTCACTGTTGGGCAACTCAAGAATGTGGACTGCAGATATGTCAGGAGAATTGTTGGGACTGTTGGAAGCATAGTTGTATGGACGACTTCCGTAATGGAGACGCTTGAACTGGATGGTGGCCTTGTTGAGTTCTACTCCCATGGGTTCTCCGGGCCAGAAAAGGGAGATGTTACGCTTGATATCTACGACAAGACGGCAATTGTCGGCATCAACGGTGATGTCGAAAGGAGGAGGGGTACCGACGGTGTAATACACCTGAGTGACGTTGGCGGGGTAATGCTGGAGGATGTATTGGAAGAGGGCACCTCCGTAGGTAGAGTAGACGTTGTAAAGTTCGAATACGAGGTTGGGATCGAAGAAGGGGAAACACATGCTAAAGTCGTAAGGATCACTGCCACCGTTTTGGTAACCTTGGGCAAATTGAACCATCTGAGCGGGGTTGCAGCCAGTGTAGATATCGGTGGGATCAGCGGCATCACGAGCAACTTGACGAGATTGTTGAGTTGTTTGGAGAGAAGCATCATAGTAGGTCTTGGTGGCTGCATTGAAATTTGCATTGGGGAATCGCATGATCACATCATGCATCGGCAACACAGCGGCCTCGGAGGCGGTGAACACAATTGCGCAGAGCGCAAACAAAACAATAAACCAACGCATTATTTCAAGATTTTTTTTCACGAGGAAGAGAAGGAAGAGATTGAAGGATTTTTTGAAATTGGCGAGTAACATCGGGAAAAAAGTCTGTTTAATTTAAATAAAAAATCTCTTTTTTTCTTCACTAAAGAAAAAAAATTGTTTTAAAAAGTTGACTAATTGTGTTGGCTTCGGACTTGAACAAGTCAGTTGTTTTCGGAATGAATTTTTTTGGTTCGACAAGTAATCTTACCGTGATGACTGTGATCGATTCTTCTGCAAAAAACAAAAGGAGGATGCTATCTAGACTCTCTGTTACCATGTAAATCTTGAGTACTTTCAGAGCTCCCTTTGTCACGAAAACAATGATCGTTAAAAATATCATCTCTATCTTTTCGAAACCTTCGATGGCATCGCATTGTGGATTGTAAACAGTGAATTCGATCACGGCAAGCGCAAACTCTTCTGTAAATAAAAGAGCAATCTGCATCATCATCGTATAAATGGCAAAGACCGTGTAGAGATAATAATTGTTGACTTGCACACCAATGATATACAAATCATCTCTGGGTCCTATATTCACACGGCTAAAGTCTCCATGAATGAGGCAGATTAGAACACCAATTAAGATGACAAATAAATTTATTCTTATACAAACCCATAATTTGGTTTTATCATCAGCAAAACATTGCTGTAAAAATGAAAACATTTAAGGGTTTATCTCTCTTTTTTACTTATTTTTTTTAAAAAAAAATAAAATAAAATTTTTATTTAAATGTTTTAAAATTATGATCGTTCAAAATTTAAATAAAAATAAAAAATCGGTTAAGCTTGATCATGTAAAAACACCTTTTCTTTATTAATCTGATTAAAGTACATGACTTATCATCATATTAATATGTATGCTCAGAATGTGTGCAATCACGAGAACATTTTGTTGTGTATGTCATAAGTTGTGGTCTCATTGTTATAAAACTAGGTGGAAAGAATAGAGAATATAAAGAATCCATTGTCGGTTTATCATTGACATTATCCCACCGATGTGTTTTGTGGTACTTCTCCATAACGATTGACAACATTAAAAGCTGGTCTGATCTCAATTCTTTATAGTGTTCAATCCCAAGTTCTTTCAGTTGTGACATGCACGCTTCACATCCTTTTATGGATTCTAAACCATCCATTGTTTTGTGAATTTATTCAAAAAAATATCTAATTAAATTTATGATCAACCAAGATTTAAATAAAAAAATAAAATAAAATAAAATTTCAAAATTTATAATTATGAATCATCTATTAAAGGTAAAACAAATATATATTGTTTTGATAAGAAATTAAGTTGTTTTTTTATTTAAATGTTTTTATAAAAAAATTTTTTATAAAAAAAAATTTAAATTTTTAATTTAATTTAATTTAAATTTTTTTTCAAATCTTTTTAACAACAAAGTGTAGCGCACAACTTGAAAACAAATTTTGAACTGAAGATCTTAAGAAATCTTCGTTAGGGATAAACATCCAGATATTTTCGTGACTTTCGATTTGCTTTTTTACGATCCCAAACGTTTTTTGTCCTTCACAAATCATCTCACCCGTGGTACCAAGGCAACAGATCCGATAAAACATTGGCACAACGTTATTATCAGAACCAATTGATCCCAATAACATGGAAAATTGTATCGACGATGACTTTGATTGTGGTGTTTCGATTGAAGAAGAAGTAGTAGAAGATGTTTTTGAAACTTTGGATCTCTTGGACGATAACCCATCCGAATGTGGTGAAGGAGAGTCGTATCCGTATACATCTTTATATGACCTGGTCGAAGACGAGATAGAAGAAATCATCGAGGATGATGAATCTTTTCCCTCTTCTCTTACAGAAGGTGGGAACAACACTGATAACAACGCCAGCGTTGGATCGATGGTCACATCGAATACCAATATCGAAACGTCAGACGACAACGATAGTGGTTTGTCCAAGAAGAAAGTGACGTCTTCTGAACCCACAAAGGAAGGAAGCGCCAATGAAGTTACAAAAAAGAAAACAAGAGCAGAGAGGAAAGTCATCGATTTCCACGCCAATATGATGTCTATTCCCTTTGGAGATCCCTTTGGTATCGCGACTGATCTCGCCAACGATGGACAAGTCTCTGAGGTTCTCCCTACTCCCATCAAATTCCACGGCGATCGAAACGCTGTTTTCTTACTTATTGTCGACAGCCCTTCTGCTGAAGACGCGTCACCTGACAATGGGATTATCGATCACAAAAAGCAGATTTACCAACGCATGAAAAATATCATCGGTGATTTTTATAAGGAGACATTTACCAACCCTGATTACAAACCCAAACGGAAGAACCCCAATGATTACTCGATTGCGATGGTGAGCACTTCCATGGGGTGGCATGGCGACAAGTTTCGAACGAATCCCACTGCCCCAGAGATTGCCGCGTCAGCACCTCATCTTCAAAAGCTCATTCGTAACATGCACAACCTTCGGCTCATCTTTGTGTTGGGTAAGTACACGGATGAACTGTTCGTTCATCATATGTGTCCCTATCGCATGTATATGAAAGCCAAGAACACGACCTTTCAGCGCCACGATCAACCCTCTGACACAATGGAACGAAGGCGAACACAGGGGACCTTTTCTCATGTCTACATTGGAGACATCTCTCATCGATACTACAATCTACCCCCTACTTACGACAAAAGATTCGGATGGATGGTCACCCAGGCACTCTTTCGTTTGGAGGACGTCAAGAACAAACTCATCAAATACCCTGTGTGTAAGGAACCTTACGATATCCGCACACCGCCGGTGAGTTTAAACTGTGACCCCAAGGAATACTACACCGCAGAATCCTTCAAAGAACATCTCTATGAGGACATGCGGTATCTTTACAAGCATCGAAGGCGTAAAACACCCAGCAGAAGGAACGTACAATCATTACTTCTCCTCGATGATGACGATAATGCATCCAGTGGAATCCCTTCTCCAGAGACCACCTTAGAGGACGACCCATCTCCTCCTCCTTCTTTATCCTTGTCGATGACCAACACTTACGACCGTGTGGTTGATGAAGAGAATCTCCACAAAACTCACCCTGCAGGGATGTTCAGGGATGTTTCTTTAGACCCTTACTTGTCTGGAAACAACGCCGACGATCGTTTCGTGTGTATGAAGCAAACGAACTACGACTCAGTTAACAACGTCATGAACATGTACTGTAATACTCCTACGGGGAGCCCTATGTTGGTCTCTGTGCGAGATATGATGTTCACCTTTTGGGTGAAGCCTCACGTCAATTTCGCAGAGACGGATACCCTGTGGGCCGAGGAAGAGAAAGATCTCAAGGACGAACACTTGAATCATCTGAGAAATACACTCAAGAAGAAACTCCATTACATCATCAAAGACAGAGTGAACACGATCACTGGGAAAGATGGCACCGTTCATGAACCTTTCAGGATCTCTCTCGCTTACGGCCATCACGATTACAAAGAAGGGTATTGGCACAACAGAGAGTTTGTTTTCTTGCGCTTTGACGTTCGCAATCACAACTTCATCCAACCCATCCTCAACAATCTGAAGAAGTTAGTGACGGGTAACGACAAGAGGAAGAAGGAGAGGTTTACCGCTTATCAAGTCTACTCTCCAGAACACATGTTCACCTACAAGTATAACTTTCTCATGTCCCATTGGCTGAAAATCAACGGGTTGACCATTAGACCTGCCAGAGGCATTGACGTGGGAAGGGATGTTCACCATAGCCGTGTACTCTATAGCGAGTTTTCCTTGGAGGATAAACTAGCATCCATCACCTTGCTCGATCCAGCTGCTAACATCCCCATCGGGGACAGTGGTCTCACTTCTTCCGATATGCCACCTGACATACGAATGGCCTTTGATATCGAGACGTGGTACGAACGTGGTGTTAAAGAACATGACAACACCCCCATCATCTGCATCTGTTTGGCCGTGAGGAAACACAACCCTCTCACCTCCAAGTTTGATTCTGAGATCAAAAAGGATGCTAACGGTAAACCCATTGGTCCGCCTCCTACGTTCGTCCCTCTGGATGGATACGTTTATTATACATTTATGATGGGGAACGCTTCAAAGCCAAACGAGAACTCCAATCACTTGGGTCCTGAGTACCTCTACAGCTTCATGAAAGAGGATGACCTCATCAAGAGTTTTTACTTCTTGCGTCGATTGTTACTGCCTAATTATGTTATTACACACAACGGTAAGAATTTCGATGAACTCAGGATCTATAACCGCGCGATCATGCTTGGGATCGACTTTGACAGTTTGGGTTATCGTGAGGATCAGTGCAGTCGCCTCGTGAATAACGTCTTTCAATCTAAGGCACACGGTGAACGCAAGCAATACTTCTTTGAAGGTCAAGAAGGCATTGTTTCTGTGGATACACTCATGGTCGCTTTCAGAGAATTGAAGAGAAGATCCTACAAACTCAGTTCTCTCGCATATGACTATGCAGGAAACATGACCAAGCATGATATGCCTTATGATGCGATCAAAGGTCATTGGATTCAAGACCCCGATACCCGAAGAACGTTGATTGACTATTGTATACGAGATTCTCAACTCCCTGATCAAATCACCAACTGCCGTCAGACAATCCCCACCATCTGTGAATTGGCACGCGTGACAGGAAACGTTGCCGAAGACAAGATCCATGAGAAGGGGATGCAAGAAAAGGTTCTCGGTGCTATGATGCAGGTGAACTATACCAATGGTCACAAGGTGCTGATCCCCACGACGAAATGGTGGATGAAAAAACACAACGAAGAAGTGGAGGATTACTACGTCAAGAAGCTCCAAGAAAAGATTATCAAAGAACTGAGCACCCGTGACAAAGAAATCAACGGTCTCACAGGATTGATGAATAACATGAATTTGGATGACAATGATACGATTGTTGCTACACTTACTAAGGCAACAGAAAATCTATCTTTATCCTCATCCTCTTCTTCATCTTCGTCATCGTCTTCATCATCTTCTTCGTCTGCAAAGAAACAATGCACAAACAAAAATACCCCTGCTGGAAACCCTTCTCCAAGTCCAAGGAATTGGTTCGTACCCACGACATCAACAGAAGTCCATACGAGTTACACCAAAAAAGAGTATGATCGCAAGGCACCCATCATTTACGCGACAGATCCAAAAACAAAACAAAAAGTTGCAGTTGGCAGAGGAAGTGGAATTGCCAAAGATCTTGCTGTAGCACGGTTTGAAAGTCCCTTTGCCGCTGCTTCTGCCAGGCAAAAGAGAGGTCCTCCCATAGATGTTACCACATTAGAGGAACAAACGCCTGTGCAAAGGACTTTTATCGAAGCTCCTAAAACGATGGAAGAGAAGAAATCCGAGATAGAGAAGAATCTCGCCAAAGCCAATGCTGCCGGTAATGTTCTTACTAAGAAAGCGGATTACTCGGGAGCCATTGTGATGAAAGTGGGTCTTGGATGGCGACGAGAACGGCCACTCGCGTGCGGTGACTTTGCTTCATTGTATCCTTCTATTATCATGGCCAATAACCTAGACAGCAATACTAAGGTCTTTGAAGACGAGATGGAGCTCCGTGGCGTCACCAGAGACATGGTTTATGACCCACCCTCCGATCTCACCGTGATCAATCCACGCACGAAGAAACGTGTGAAAGCCTTCTTCATCAAACCAGAGTATAGAAAAGGTCTCTTGGCCGAGACAGAGATCCAACTCGTCGGTAAACGCAACGTTGCAAAACGGCTGATCCCCAAGTATCAAAACCAATACTTGGCTGATGGCGTTACCCGCAATCCCGACTATGACAAGAACAAAGCCGATGTGATGGAGCAACGTTCCAATGGTTTGAAACTCATCGGAAACAGTGGCTACGGTATCAAGGGCACTGAAACAGATGTTGGAGATAAGCACGTTGCTGCCACGGTCACCGCGTTTGGACGCGATTACATTATGGTGGTGCGTACCTACACAGAGAAAAAGACGGGTGCCGAATGCGGTGGTGGAGACACGGATTCTGTCTTTTTCGCTTTCATTGGGAACGAAGAGGGGGATTATCGCTTTGATACCGTCGAAGAGATTGAAAAATTTGCCAGTGAGGTATGGGAAAAGAAACTTAACAAGCGTTTCCGTTATCCTGTCAAGATCGAGTATGAAAAGGCGATGGACTCCTTCAATGCCTTTTCGGCGAAACGATACATCTATTGGCTTTGTCTCAAAGGAAAGGAACCCAAGCTCACTTACAAGGGTTTGGAAAACGTGCGTCGTGACTCCTTGCCGTTCACTCAAACAACGTTGGATCGTGTGTTCAAGATCCTGATGGAAAGGCCTACGGACGGTCGAGAAGACCGTGTCAAAGAAATACGCGCCAAGTACGCCGACGACATTGCAGATTTGAAATCTCAGATTATTCCTTTGATGAAGACACTCTTTGAATTCCCCGACTCGGAAACGGAGAAACGACTCTTCAAACTGCGACGCAAGTACCCCGACATTGAAAACCCGGAATTGAAGGCTCTCCTTGGACGATTGAGGGAAATCAATATCAAGATGACCAAAGAAGTCGACGATTGTCGCAAGGCCATGGACGAGGCTTGGATTTCTGTTCGTAAACAAAAAGCCGTTGATTATGTCAAAGAACAAGGGAGGAAACTCTTGAATGGAGAGATCCCCATCTCTGAACTGATTCTCTCAAAGGGTATCTCCCGTGAGCATTACACCAGTCAAAAGCAAGAACATCTCACCGTTGTTAAAAAACTGGAAGAGAGAGGGTTACCCACGCCTACAATGGGAGATCGTGTTTATTTTGTTTACACAACGATGCCAGCTGATCCAGTCACTAGAAAGCCTCGCAAGGGTTCTGAAATCGCCGATGACCCCGAATGGGTGATCAAGAACGAAATCCCTATCAACTACGCTTATTACTTTGAACACAAGTTCGTTAAGCCTGTGGTGGGTGCCATGCGGTATTTCTTGATGGAAGATATGGTCAAAAGAATCGCTGTCAGAGAAGAGAAGATGGAAAGACTCACTGGAAAAGAGCAGATGACAAACATAACAATCAAAAACGTTAAGGAAGAGACAGAACGATTCTTGTTCAAAACCCCCGAAAAACGGAACATGTACGCACGTCATGAACAGCTGCGACACTACAGTATGACTGGGTTCAAGATCGCTGCTGCGAAACCAGACAAAGTCAACCGTGGATCCATCGCTTTCTATGCTTCAGAGAAGAAACCCACCGTGAAATCCCAGATGAAGAAGTATTCTTTTGGATCTGAACGAGAAGCCAGACAGCACCTCCAGGTGGAATACGAAGAGAAAATCGCTGTTGCAAAACAAAGTTACGAATCAAAGAAGGCTGAGCTTGACACCGTGCATGCACATTGCAGAGACTGTCTCAAAATCAAACAAACACAAAAAGTCGTTTGTTCTAACAACGATTGCATTGGATATTACTGGAAAAGAATCACTTTGGAAGGTCAAGAAGAAGCCAAACGGAAAGAAATCACCAAGTTGGAGACAGAACAACGAAACCTGCCTCCCATTGACGACATTGAAGATTTATTTTAAATAAACATTAGTTTCTCTATTTATTCATTGTATCTTCTCACTTATAAGTTTTCTATTATTTTATAAATCTACCGTTAGCGCTCCAAAGTATGGAGAACTCCTGACCAATGGGATTGGTTAAAATTTCCCTCATTGAGTCCACAAATATTAGTTATGACCG
>Ga0310811_10000988_pt1 | contig 36377 bp, 37 predicted proteins | sample YCmetagenome_FD_207642 | JGI IMG/M metagenome (GOLD analysis project Ga0310811, IMG submission 207642) | Soil microbial communities from experimental microcosm in Duke University, North Carolina, United States - YC | ecosystem: Engineered > Artificial ecosystem > Soil microcosm > Unclassified ... | reverse complement strand
TGATGAAAGTATATCCCTCTACATCTCCTTCTCAACTGCTAATGAAACAAGTGCAGATGTATCGATCAACGATAGTGGTATCTGCATCCAGACTATGCAGGTGTCCTTTGGACCTTGAAGCTTCAAGTACAATTCTTGGTCATTACGTTGAGGGGAATGTGCCTGTTGGTATGTAGGTTTGTCACGATGCGGAATTGCATCTCACTCCTTCCCGATATCACGACCGCTATCCGCACTTGGTCTGTATTTCATTTCTTCCTGCAGGGAGCTGATCCCAGTCCTTAGCCTCAGATTTGTCCCGGATTCTTCTGGCTCGTCCAGATTCATAACAGGTGCAGCATCGCGTCGGAGAGGCAATGCTCGGTCATTCGAATCTTGGGTCAGCTGTCGGCAGCGAATTACAACGCGAGTGGGGGCCACTTGTGTTCGAAGATCTCAACGGCGATTTCCACTTCTATTTCCTATCCTTCCCTCTCGCGGACAGAGCTACTGATCATCTCATATTCGACCTCATTCCACCAAATTCCTTCTCAAACCCGAAAATCAAACACGTACTCGTACCTTCAAAACCCATGACTTCCGAGGATGAACGGATATACACCACACAATTCTCACCATCTGCGTTCTTCCATGTCATAGATGAGTTTCGCTCTGCAATGGACAACACTAATCAAGATTTTTGGCGCATTGGCGAATTACGGCGAAGTGGTCTCCAGCGCCCAAACAACGTTTAACAAGTGCGTCTCACTCAATCACGTCCATTGTACTGCCTACTGAGACTCTCTTCGCAGAAACTCTTCTTTCCTCCTTGCACTTCCCTCTCCCATCGTTTCTCTCGCTACAGCACAGTTTTCATGACGGCAGAGGCAGTAACACGTGGCTCACCTGCAGGATGCTAGATATCGCTCAAGATTCGTATCGGGCTGAAAGCCTTATCATTGGGTAAGACTAGCAACATGTTTTTTATTCAATAGAATTCAACCATTCGATTTTGGAATTTGATATCGGCAGTACCAGGCCCCACAATCCTCCACTCCAACCCCATATACATTTGATACATATATGCACTGTCAATCATCCACTCATGTCACGCCCTAAATCCTACCTCCGAATTTGTTGACAAAGTCCGTCTGAAATGGTCTAATGACATTCACAGCTTCTTCCCGTCTTCCCAAGACAGCCCAACGTCAAATTCAAGGTCAACGCCTGAACCACAGAAAATTGGCGGGATACTGGTAAACACGAGCTTTGGCTGGCATAGCAGATATAGTAATCAGTACGTGTATCTCCCTCCCTTTTTGTTGAAAGCTCACAACACTCACTCGAACTCATCGATAAAATTACATAGGAAGCAGCCTCAACGTCCTAAACGTACCACCCATCACCTCACTCGCCCAACTCGTATCTACACCTACCCCAGGGCGGCGTTTCTCACTTCTTTTGAGCGCATATGAATCCTTTTTTGCAGAATGAGGAACAGGGATTTCGCCCGTTGATGGATCAATACCTCCAATCATGGTTACATTCGTACGTCTCTGTTGTGTTTCGATGTTTACTGTTTGCTTACTCGTGGTTTGGACAGAGACCAGCTCATCACACTAACGAACCGGACTCCACATCGAAGCGTTCCCATCTTTGGCATCACTCTCGACTTTGCTTGTTGCATACTGTGTCGATGTGCGGTGGAGAGTTCATTGATTTACAGCCTGATAGGAATAGCTTTCATGTGATGAAGGGGTTGACATCGACGAATAAGGGGTAGGTCGGAACAATATATGAGTATGCAGAACTGTTATAAGATGATCAATCAATTACGTTACACTGGCACACAAAATACGCACACCTCATTAATGCACTAAGATCAACCCAGTTGGTATCGCTCTTGCACAAGAACCCAAGCAAGATATGCATGGATCGACACCCGTGCATCTTTCTAAGCATGACGAATGAATTGGCATGACTACAGTAAGTTTCCGGAAGAGTGTGTATAAGTTAACCGACAGCGACGTGGAACACAGCAAATGACACTAGTGATCGGACACTGCATCAGGCAAAACGAGAATGCCGTTTGGATTTCTGTTATAGTATTTCTTTCGTGTTACAAGTTAGATTTGAAGCAGATACATAGATATGAGCAATCAAGTCTAGAAAGGCCGTACATAGAAGATTGTTTTCTTTACATGCCATGGACAAGATAAATTCTGGAAATCACGTCTGTCCACGTCCTCTGCGGCTACCAAGGCTCGTCGTCTCAATCTTGTTCCATTCCATCACCCTCTTCATTTCAATCACTGTCTTCATCGATCTCCTCAAAGCCGCTGTTCCCATGAGATGCTAGATGCAGTCAGTACAAAGACATGCTCTCAAATTGCATAATGCGGAGGCACGTACTGTCTGCGAGTGCAATCAAAAAGTTAATGCTCGTTATTCAACCCAAAATATCACATACCATGTGAGGGCGGGACTTGACCAAGTCGGCAGAAAAACGTGTCCTAGTTGTGTCAAGTTCAACAAGTGGCAATAAGTTAAGCAGATGGGAGCACGCACTTCAGGCTGAGAGTGGGACATGGCCGTGGCACCGTCAGCATTCGCTAAGAACCTCAAAACACGAGATCACGCACTTCCTAAGAGCAGGACATGGTTGTGACACTGTCAGCATCCACTAAGAACCTCGAAACACGAGATCACGCACCCACTGAGAGCGGGACATGGCCGTGGCACCGTCAGCGTCCCATAATCACCTCGAAACAGGAGATCACGCACTTCCTGAGAGCGGAACATGGTCGTGGCACCGTCAGCGTCCGCTAAGAACCTTGAAACACGAGATCACGCACGGGCTAAGAGCGGGAGGTAGATTGAGATCTCAGCTCAGGATTACAAGTGAAGTTCCAAGATGACATATAATTTGCTCGACATGAAAATTGCGAATAAGCAGCATTTTTTCGTCAGTCGCATGATTGGACTCATGTGTGCGTCCTTGATTTTTAGGCCGCTTCGAAAGAATTGGAATGACCTTTGCGAAACCCTCAAGGGAAAACGTAGATTTAAAGGGCATTTTGATGAAATGGTAAGGTTAGAGGATAAGCGATTGTTTTTTTTCGTCAGGGGATAGGTCAGCTGAGATGTATGTATGAAAGTGAAGGAAGGAGGGCAGGAAGGCAGTTAAGGTACTTGACTCACCAAATTAACCATCAGGAAGCCATGAGGCAGCTAGCTGTGCGCAACACGTAGCCCTTACCCAATTCTACTAATAAAATTCATACGAAGCCTTTACGAAGAAGAGTTTCACGTTAAGGCCATCAGGAAGCCACATGGTGAGGCATTCCGAAAATGCTCCATCGATTGATCAGGGTGTGGTGGCGCTGCGGCGCAACACAACCCTAACCCAATTCTACAAATCAAGACATTTATCAGGAAGCCATGAAGCACACTCAATGACGCTACCAGCTGTGCACAACACATCCCTACCCCATTTTACAAATCGGATTCATACGAAGCTTCGAAGCCTTTACGAAGATATTCACGCCAAGTCCGCACAGCAACCTAGCATCAGATCAGCACAAGGTGCATGACTTTCTCAATGTTTGTTGATGCTGTGCGTTCGGTCGCAGCACTGATTACCAACGATTCTTGGATTTCGGGGGCAAAGCTATTTGCGACAGCCAACTCTACTGTTCAATCGAGACACTGTTTGCGTTTTTGTGCGAACTGTAGGCGTTTACACTCATAGTTCGGTTGAAACGTTGTTTGCGGTATTTACCTTCATGGTGTCAACGTCATGAAACAGAAGATTGCTTTCTTTTGCGTGGGCCTATACAGTGGCTGCGTAGTCCCTGTTTCCAACAGCAGGCGACATTCCAATTGATTGGGTGGAAGCTGGACATCATGACGGAAGCCGGGTATCGAGATTCGAGAGGCAATGGCTGTCGTTATGCCAAACGAATAGCAGGAGTAAATGTATCGTAAGTACTGTTGAACCATTTTGTCCGCTGCGTGGCACTCCTAATGTATTCTGATGCATCTAGGCTGATACGTCTGCGATGCTTTGTTGTCGGCCGAGCACATTTTATCCGTGACGTAGCAGAAGCAATATTGTCTTAATTCTCTTAGGCAAAGACAGTGAAACACACTGGTTTATGTCCATCCCGATCGATGTCGAGTCTTTGATAATAGTAGTTGCGTACATCGAAACTGACCTCTGTACTATAGGTTGTCGCAATTTATACTATGAAGGTAGCATCATTTTGGATGATAAGATTATGGTCGCTTGCTCACGCATTCTCCCAGGCTCAGTGCTCAGTATTGAGCTTTATGGTGTCTAGGTTGAGATGACCTCTACGCATAGGCTTGAAACGAAAATCGTCATGTGTTATTCTTCAGGGATTTGAGGGTCAAGGACGGCAGTGATCAGAGTCTATTTCCTAGGTGAGTATCATAACAGCTCCACCGACTCTTAGCAAATAAGTCGCAAGATACAGGGCGCAACGCCTCTTGCGATTAGGCCATCAATGTGGAGGCGCACATGACCAGTCCAGTCGAACAGAATGAATTTACCCGGCCCGCCTTCGACTTGGTGTCCTAAACTTAACCGAGACAACAGTTCCCGGTCATAGCACATGGTCACACATCATACTAACCGGGGACATTAGTGAACTCATCGCATTTTCTGAGAACATCATAATCAGCAGATTGCGTCGTCACTTTGCGTCATTCACTCCCCATAGCTCGCCAGGACTTGTCATCTCCTCATCTCCAGAGTCCAGCTGCAGTGTCTTCTGATCAACCTCCTATCACAACGGCCTATTATTATTGTCGGGCGCCACGCAATGGCTGCCTTATCTATTGCAGCAATCAATGAGCCATCCAGCTTCAAGATTGCATGCTCATGAAGTGTCGACGACAGGCCTCAGAGTCCCACCCCTCCAGCGCTCATTATGCAACGTATAAAGGGAGTCACCCTGTCCTTTGCATACCATCCATTCATCATCGACACAATCAGTTGCAATGGCGCCTTCAGTTTCTGATATTGTACCCCCCGTCACAGACGCCATTGCCGATCTCAAGTTGGCAGCCACGAAGGAGAATGTATGTTACCCATGTGTTGTAGCCCTCGATTGTGTCCCGATAATGCATGTTTACAGAAGGGCCTCTCATACCCATTCTACTACCCCTATTATGACCCGAACGAAAAATTCCCTCCAACGCAAGTCTACGGTCTGTGAACGTCGTCAGTTGAAGGTAGCCTGGAACTGACATCAAAGATAGAGCATACGGACCCCGGTGCCAAAGCGGACCGTGCAAAGCCACACTTGTTGACGCCCGAGACAAGCGTCTCTCATCTGAGCCCTTTTCTCGGAACCGAGGTCTCCGGTGTGCAGATTTCCCAATTGAGCGAGGAAGGTCTAAACGAGCTCGCTCTGTACGCCGCGGAGAGGAAGGTCCTTATCTTCCGCAATCAAGACTTCAAAGATATAGGACCTGATAGGCAGATTGAGATTGCCAAGTGCGGCGCCCTGCGTTTGTGACGGGCATGTAGACTCATGATATTGGTTTACCAGGCACTTTGGACGAATTCATAGGCACCCGACCTCGGGGAATGTCAAGGGATACCCAGAGTTCCACGTCGGTGAGGCTTTTTATTACCATGGCTCTCTCCTATTTCTCATCTTGACCGTAGTTTATCGGGATGCTGAACATGACAGGCTGAAGGAGGTCATACCTGATGAACGCATCAATCGCACCCAATGGCATTCCGACGTTGTCAGTACACCTTCCTCCTGCTGTAGCTTACCCCTTATCTAACGTTCCCATATAGTCCTACGAGAAACAGCCCGCCGGAACCACGTTCTTCTTCATTCTAGATCAGGTACATCTCCCCCTATCATTCCTATCTATGCCCGAGCTAATTTCAGCACAGCCAGAAGTCGGTGGTGACACACTATTCGCATCTCAAGTAGAGGCATACAACCGTCTTTCCCCCGAGTTCAAGAAACGCCTCGAAGGCTTGCGTGCCGTACACAGCGCCTTCGAGCAAGCAGAGTCTTCCCGCAGGCGTGGTGGGATTGTGCGTCGAGAGCCTATCCTGACCGAAGTAGACGATATCTTTCCTTTCAGTATCACACGCTGATCTCGTTATCGTGAAGCACCCTGTCGTTCGTCGGCACCCCGTGACCGGGGAGAAAGCACTCTACGTGAACCAGGGCTTCACGCGCCGAATCGTCGGCTTCAAGACGGAGGAATCTGAGTACCTCCTCAAATTCTTGTTCGACCATATTGCGAAGGGCGCGGACTTCCAGATCCGTGCAAGGTATGAGCCTGGTAGTGTTGTTGTCTGGGTGGGTGAATTGCGCTTCTTTCTCGTGAATAGTTGCTGAACCTATCTCGTCTGCAGGACAACCGAGTCACTGCTCACTCTGCAACTGGAGACTTCAATCCTGCTGACAGGAGGCATGCGGTTCGCCTCACTCCCCAGGCGGAGGTTCCAACCGAGTAAACAAGTATCTGTGATCACAATGAATGTGTGAATTGTGAATGTATTTTATGAAGAATACAGAAACCGTCCTAAGTAGTACATCGTAAACAAAGAGGAAGTCCCTACGACATCCATTGGTTACGTTCCATTATGCTAGGTGCAAACTGAAGCAAACCCGCGCAAGACCTATATACAACACCCTCATTAAGGAGGGTCAGTAGAAGAGATTGGAGCAATGCCAGAAGAAGACTGGTGCTGCGTCAGAAAAAAATGAGAGTTGCACAGCGATGTGTTTACATGTAGAAACAGAAGATTGTATTAATTCATGTCAACAAATGCAACGACAGAAGTTTTTGGAAGGTGGTGTCTCAAAGCATAGAGATGGAATGTTCGCCTACTGCTGCTTGCACTCTTCGGGGTTGACGGCACCGGCACTCGAGCCGCCGCGGCCCTTGGGAGGGCCACGACGTCTTGGCAACTCAACCTCGGAATCAGAAGCCTTGATAAGAATGAGCCACAATGCAATGGGTGACGTCCAAGTGGATGGCAGGATCATACCTCGTCATCGAATTGACCATCCTCATCATCATCGTCCAGCTCATCAAAGTCGTCATCGTCTTCCTCCATAACGTCGTACTCAAGGGCTTTACCAGTGAAATAATCAATGGCACGCGGGATGATCTGGAGCATTGATCATCAGTCAGTAATATTCCGATGATTACGGGAATATCTACCTTCTCCTTGAGGTCCTCGCCAATCTGGTAGTCCATCTCCAGTTTTTCCTCAAGTTCTTCGAGCTCTTCATCGTCTATCTCGTCATCATCCGTCACTTCAGGTGGCGGTACAGGTGGCGAGAAAAAGTTGAAAAATGAGTCGGTTGGGCGTGCTTTGCGAACCAGTCGCGTGCGGTTTGTGTCTAGAGAAAATGATGAGATGTGCTCGATCATAATATAAATGATCGTACTCTTGTTTCGCTGTTTTTTGATTTCGAACTCCTTCGTCAAGTCTTTCTCCTCTTTCCACTTAATCTCCGTGCCGATCGCGCGATCGTACACAAAGTCACCAGTATAGCCTACCTCCTCCTGATAGAGATAAGTCTTATCAAGAACTTCATTCTCGAAGTAATCGTTTGGGCTGAAGATAAAGCTGATCTTGAATCCAGGTTTTGGTGAGTCACTGGGAAGGTACGATAATCGAATGTCAATGAGGTTCTTGAGTGCACCAGCATCTCGTTCTGTGATGATTTCCGAGAGTCCGACATGATTACGCAGTGCCGTAAGCCAAAACTCTGGGATAGCCGCTGGTGTGGCTTCATCACTGGGAAGTGGCGTGTATAATGGATCATCTTTCAAAGAAGCTTGACTGCCAGCTTCGATCTCCTCCGCAGTGGCCTGAGCAGAACCCGAGATGATCGCGTTTCTCCGCTCATATAGAGGTTTTTGAAGCTCAAGATACTGATAGAAAGAAAGAAAGAAAAATCAGACAGCAAGATAAGTTACAAAAAATGATGGCGGACCTTCTTCTCAAGTTCTAGGCATTCGCGCTTGTACTGATTCTGCAGCTCATTTTGCTTGACCTGAACCCCTTTCAAAGCCTCTACGCTCTTCCTCACATCGAGGGGCAGACTCTCAATGTACCCAGAGCTCTTTCCGACAAGATCTGCAAGGCGACCTTGAACAAGACCCAACATCGCAGCCTGAGCACCAGTCATCTGAGCAGGATCTTCATTTTCATCTTCGGCTGGTTCATTATCTTCCGAGATGTCGGGGACCGTTGGACGCGAAAGACCAGCAGCGATTGGAGCGTGCGTCAAGGGAGTGTTCTGTGGAGTTGGCGCTGTGATATCACCATGAGCAATGGGTACGTTAGAGGACATGATGGACAGATAGAAAAGAGATGGCCCGCAAATTTGTTGTCGAAAATCAGCAAACAAGCGCGCAAATGTAAAGCAAGCGGAGTTTCGGTCCATGCCGGTCGCGTCTTACAGGCAGCCTGCCAGCTCCTTCAGGTTACTGCCAACTCAAGGCATGGCATTGACGGCGTTGACTGGTGAGGTGACATGTCAGGGGCCTTTGAATTCTCGGGTATGATCTGCGCTATGTATAAGAACACGCTACTTACTTCATCTGCAGCCGATATAGACCAATCTACACCTCGTTTCTTGCTTGATCCAGCCATCATGGCTGGTTTATGGGGGTAGCTTGCCATGGATGGGAATCATAGTCACCGCAATTAGGTCACAAGGTGCCACCGCGCGAATGTCGCGAGGATGTATAGCCTGTACCGTTTGGGTACCCTCCATCTTCCATGTTCGCATAGTTCGGCTACCAAGACACCACCACTAGGGTCAACTTCCGATAACAATCTAAACCATGGCAGATTTGAGTCCGATGTATCCATAATCTGAAGGACTTGGAAGTCAACAGTGTCGGATTGTGTTTTTCGTGACCGATACCTCATGAGTCGCCAGAGCTAACCAAGAAGCGATAAAGCGTCAGTTCTTCGGCCACCTGCGATGAGGACTCATGACTCAATCTATTCAAGAATTGACTTGTGGCGTACGTATATCTTATCATTCGTGCTAATTGCCTGCTAATCTCACTGACACTGGTTTATAGTAATCTTTATCCGCTAAAGAATGACACTAACGACCTTATTTCCATGCTTTTAACGAACCCCCAATTGATTAGTTGGTCATGAGTACTATATTCAGGACATTGTCTACCTAAAGGCGTCGCACGATCTTTGGATATCCTCTTCAGCTTCATGTCATGGCGCAACTCCCCGATTAGCAGTACCTCGCGTATATGGGTAATGTCCTCTCCTTCGTTGCAGCTACTCGGATTAGTTTTTGGTTATTGTTGCTGGGAGTGGCATCCCTCTTCCGCGATCTAGATATTTCCTTTACGCCTCGTCCAAAATAGAGTCTGGTGAGATTAACCCAGAACCCATTGGCTACTAGCTCCTCCCCATATGCTATCATGGCCACTCGTTATTACGTTAACCTCTTCTATCTTTGTCCTTTCCGAATTCCACCCGAACGAATCAGGTTGCCAGATTCATCTTGGGTTTGCTATTGCATTCACTCACTTCCTCCGTTAGCCTGCCATGAGGCTTTAGTTGACTCATTCCCGCTCATACGATCGCCTATTCAATCTACTGAGATTGACGGTAATCCATCGCATCGCCCATAATATTCGTATTTGTCAAGCGGTGTATGAATGTTCTCAAAAAACGTCGCAGCCAAGAATTGAAGATATCTGAGATATGAAGTTCGGCAGCTTGACCCTACAATCAGGCCACACAAACGAAACGGGATACTTAATCATCTGATCGTTGTTCTCATCAAAGGAACCCACGTCGGATAACGAAGACGAGCGTGTCTCAACTTTTGTACTAGTACTGGCGTCCACGCAATCTATCCTTAGAAGCTGGCCGGGACCAATGTGACCAGTGACGTGTCCACCTTTCTCGGAGCTTAAGCCCTTAGTTAAGACAATGCTCTTGACAAAGGGCTTAAACCCCGATTTGACACTCTGACAGCCATTTGCATGGTGAGGCCCTGTCAAAACACTCCTGTAACTAATGCATTTTCCCTTACTAGTAGACTTTTACGGTCTCATGTGCAAGCGGGTTCAAAGTTCCTGTATTCCTCTGCCGTACAATAAATCAAGACGAACAACGCCAACAACTTTTTGGGCTTTCTCATGATATGCGTCGCGAGTTCGAGTCCTCACAAAGACATTCCGACTTTGGTGTTACAGGCAAAGGGGTGCACCAACGGCGAAGTCAGAAATGTCTGTTCAGGTCAATATGTACGTCAAGGCTTGGGTTACTCATTATGAGCTAGCCTGTCATCGCCATCTTTACGCCTGGAACAAAATATCGTATACCAGGTTTTCAAGATAGACCCGAAGCGTTAGACTGGTGATTTTCGTGCTTCCATCGTTTTCGTATTGGCGAATTGCTTCTGAACATCCGCATCTATCGGAACCGTATTCTCGGTATCTCACGCACCGTTCTGTTATCCCCTAACTGCCTGGATTGAGCTCAGAAACCCCACGCTAGCGCTCAAGACTCTGGCCACTGATCCCAGTGGGATTTCTTACTCTTTGAATAGTACCCTTTAACTGCCTCAACCCCCACTCGGTACGTTCACCAGCACCCCTGGGCAAAGTCATCATACAGCCACCCCAATGCGTATTTTGATGTGGATGAACCGCTCCATGATGCTGCTCAAATCGTGCCGGATTCATCCCATTTGTAGAGGAAACACACTGTTACTCCACGGTATCACCTCCGCAACTGAATTCGTCACATCGCACACCTCGTTGCACCACAATGCTTCCACCCCTGTCCTCTTTGCCGAAGCCAAAGTAAAAACGAGGAGTCCTCAGGCCTCATGGTGATTGAAATACACACAACAGGACCCAGTTTAGCTTCGACATGCATACGTACTTATCGGTGGTTTTTCTTCGGGTCGCCCATATTTGTGAGTGACATAAGTATTGCCAGTGACGTCTACATAGCCCTTCTCCTACCCGTCAGACAAATTAGAATGAAATTCCTGATGGATTGAGTACATATCCAATGGGGGCAGGGCCCGGAACTCCCTAACCCCATCATGTCTTCCATCGCAGGCTACACCTTCAAAATAACACCTCCAGGGAGTAAAGTGATCTGTCTTCCCTGAACTCCTCGTATTCCCCACACTGATTGAAAATGCTTCCCACCAAGAACTGCCCTCCATTGCTCGAAGCGGGGTGACCCTGGACCCTGAGAGTGGTGTGCGGTATTTATAATTGTGAGCACAAAGCATCCGAGAAGCATGTATGAGGAGCTTCCCAAGTTAGATATGGGCGTTGGTTGGTCCTTAATTTTATGCTACCTAGGCTCATTCGAAGTTGGAAAAAATTATCCGATAGTGAGCTTCCATCACTCACTCTTCTTTCTGATATCAGGTCACCACAATATTACGTTAAGATATTCAATCGTCGCATTGCCAACATTACGAATCAATTGAATATGGTAACAAAAAGTTTGATATGTAAATGCGCTAGACACATGGGAATCCAAAGTCAAAGGAGTGATCTACAGGTTGAGGACCGTGAGGAATAGTGTTGCGGAATGCGTCGTCAGATTGGAGGATGGTATCGCAGGGTATAAAAGGACAAAAAGTAGGTGGGGTGGAATGACTGAATGCTAGCCATTTTTGAGGGAAAGACGTGAAAATGGGTAGTGTCCATGATGCAAGGTGTTGACTGAATATCTATCCAAGTGGACTTGATCAATCCGGTGTTTAGTCCACGCGTTCTTGCTTGATAGTTCCCATAGGGAGGCCAAACCAACTCTCTCCCTTGACTAGCAGCTCAGAAAGACCACAGTAGTATGCAATCATGGCGGTGAGGATACCGAATCCGCCACCAGCCTTTGTAACATTGACCTTGTCTGACCAGATGCCGGCTGCGAGAAGCGCAAAGGTGATGCACAGGAAGAAGAGGAGCGCAATGAAGCTGATGTTACGGCGTAGCGCCCCAATCCTATTAAATAGGCATTAGAAGCTACATAAAAACCAAAAGATAGGGCAACGCACATGAGCAAGAACGTGAACATAAACCAAGTAATCAGATAAATGCCGAGCGCCTGATGCAGTTCATCCACATTGTCACCGTAAGCAGTGATAATTCCAGAGCCAGGTATGAAGATAGTGGCGTATGACATCCAGAACGCGCCATAGGATGTGAAAGCTGACCAACAAAACATGGTCAGCATCACATTTAGCATTCGATAGAATCAGTCAAATAAAGAATACGGATCTATTCAAACCGCCTTGCAGAATGTTCTGCCTGACATCGAACAAGGAACGAATTAAGCAAAATTAGGTTAGCTCCGAGCCAGGTCACATGACCACGGCGATCGCGTTTGTGTCAAAAAATAATAAGCCTCACGACGGCCATGGCAGACAAAGACACCGATTGAAACCAGATCACTAACCTGTTGCACCAAACACATTGCCGCGCGGAAACTCCCACATACCAGCAAGGAGCTGGGCAAGACCACCACAGAAGCAGGCCATACCGACGACTACATTGGGAACAGCGACTCCACGAGCGTTGACGTTGTAGAGAGACAGAATGAAAGTCGTGGACGCGAAGGAGAACAAACCACTGGTGTTGAATGAGCTCAGAGCGCTGGCGGACGCGACAAATACAGTAAACTTACAGTGCACCTGGGTTTGCAATACGCGATGATGCAGGGGTATTGAACTTCGAATAGTTCTGGTGGGAGGAGTTAGCCTTCTCGATGTCAGACATATTGGGGAAGAATGAGCGGGTTAAGAAAATGGACAGAATAGAAAAGTTGACCGACGCGGACAAGATACAAAAACCAATCGAACCCGCTATTTATCCAGCGGGAGCAAACAGACACCGAAGACTAGTCAAATAGTATATGACTCAGCATGCCTCATTGGATTGTGACCTAATTAATCAAATGCGCTAAAATAAAATATTCGTCGGTTCTGAGGCTGTGATGCCGCTTCTAGCTGACGAACTCTACTATATACATCGCGCCACGCTCTGTCACTTGATCTTTGTGCTCATCAACAAAGGTCGCTATTGACGCTTTATAAAAATCGGCCGCCATTGAATCTGATCCCCGTATCATGCTTCAAGGAGCTTTTCCCCATGAGCCTGGAAATATTGATGCAGTCTTGGCATTTGTTGACATCATATTGCTTACCCCGGATTCTCATCTATTCACGTCTTGGCAAGCTCCGGAAAGAAGAACCCACCCCAAATCAAAACCGTCAAAAGCGATACAACCTCCCTGAGGTTGAGGTTGTTCCTCTATTGGATTGCACCTGCTCAAGTCATCGTCGATAGATATATTTTCTGGGTCCAGATCAGGTGTATCTGACAGAAATTAGCGGTAACTTAGCAATGTGCCGCTGAAGCGAGTTTCACAGGACCCAGGTCGGCTCACCCTCATTTTTTGATATGTACTCTTATGTACTATTTTTTGACCCATCGAGGCTAGTGGGTCACGCCGTCACGGTGCGCTATTACAACTTGAACTCAGAGAGTAATACAATACTTATTTTTCAGTTGTTTGAGACAAGCAACGAAACACTAGACATTGAAGATGTCTCAAAGGTACTTTTTTTTCTGCAGTGACAGCGTCGTCATGAGGAATAGATCTCCAGGTCGTCTCGTAATACAGTCATGAATGAATTAATGACGTCACGCGTCTTTTCTACGCTTCTACCCGTGCTCAGGCCGGCCAGTATATGTCAGAGAGAACAAAAAAGCTAAAGCTCTACGTCTACTAGAGCAAGGTCTGGATGCGTTTGACTGTCGTTCGGCCGCAGAACTTGAAATGTTAAGTTCCAGGATCGCCATTACCTCACTAGTACTGTGACGGTCTTAACCTAAAAATTTAGTGAAGACTTCAATGTCGGCGGAAGTCTCTCGCGTTATGGAAACGTCTGCCCAGACTTCCGTTTGTCCAAGTTGGTCGCCAAGTACGGTGTAATTTGGTAATTATTACGACCTGTTGTTATTTACCACCAAATAGAAACCTTTCAGTGACCCAGTCGTGATCGCGCAACTTGAAGGCGCGTGTTCTGCTAGGGCAGTTGGCCGTTCAAGGAGGTACTAGAGTGGCCCCGCTGCCACAACGTCTTTGACAGCTGTCACCGATTCACCTTCTGACAGCTCTATAGCTACCATTGTTCAATTTTTTTGAATGGTGAACCATTCCTCATCCCCCAGCCATGGCACCAGTTGCTTTCGCTAGTGCAAACATACAACATGTGTCTTGGGGTCGTATATACAGTTTCAGGCACTCCAATATATTCTACATCGTATAGTACAAACTTGTTCTGTCCGACCTGCTAGCAGAAAAGGACATTCGTTTATCAGCTGCCATTATCTAAACCCGCACATAACGCGATTCATACACCCATGCTCCAAAGCATCATCCAAAGAGAATATGAAGCGTGAAGGAAGTGACGACTGTCATCGATATGAACATGATGATGTACTGGGGTATCAGAAACGCTGACACATGTTCAGCATTTCCTGTCCCAGAGTACACCTGTGTCAGAAACACCTAAACGCTGCTTAATGCTATAGTCGAGACGAAGAATAAACAAATACCAGTGTGGTCGCGGTGGGCAAGCCAGACAAAAGGCTAATACTCAAGGTCAGAGATCTCATTTAAACTCAAATATTTAAAGGAACATACATGCAGACGAATCTGAGGACATTGTTGGAGGAATCTATCAGTCCAATATGTGTGAATTGCTGGCAAATCAGGATGCCTAGAACGGGCATCACAACGAGTCTGCAAATGGCCAAACTCCCGATGGCACCGAGAGGGAGAGAGCCCCACTGGCTTCGTGGGATGCTAAGTCTGGCAAGAGCAGACCCCAGGGTAATCAAACCCATCGGTACTGATGCGGCACCAATAAAGGTGGACGTTTTCATGATCAGTGCGAGTGGAGGCTGACCATCGGGCGCTGAAGGTATATGTGTGCCTGAAACGCCCGGAACAAAAAGTGCCTTCACTGGAGGAGTTATGGCAATGATGAATGAGACGATGATTGTTAAAGACGGGGGATTCAAGAGTGATCGCAGGAAACCAAGGGTCAGACTGATAAACTTGTAGAACCAATGAGCACGCGTCACCACAACGTGCTCGGTGATGGAGTCGGGAAGATCGGTAGTTGTGGAGACTTTCTGGTCGCCATCAGTCAAAAACGGACCGGGATATATGGATGTGAGTGAGGGATGAATAGGATCCAGAAATTCGATAGACAACACAGGTTCATTCGCCAATGTCAAGATTCCAATTTCTTCCTGCTCCGGCGGTCTATCACACATGGTGACAGAGTCCTCATGTGTAAATGTCACATGAGACTCTTTTTCGCCGCTATGTTGACCAGCTTCGGTATGAATTTCCTTGACTAGTGGGTGGTTGAAGAGAAAGATCTGCCTGAGGCGCACGAATCCAGCAGCTAGTCTCGACAGAGTCTTCGAGTGTTTCGTGCTCAGCCTCTCCTTGACTTGATCATTTTCCAAGTCGGGACCATCGAAATCCATCATAACACACCGGTGGCCGCCAAGAGGAAACAGTGTGACCTATGAATGTTACAGCGAACGAAGGTAGATACGTAACCGATATACTTACGGACCACACCAGTATAAAAACAGCAATGTAGCTCACTGCCAGGTTCTCGTCATCAGTTCCATTGAAAGGAGCTGATGTCATTATGCTCAGGGCCGTAGAGATAGCTAATGCAAACAAGTGTCAGATCTTAAAATGTACGGCAAAGGGGTTCGGTGAGCTCACGGATATCACCGATATTTGCCCACCCTCCAGCTACGAGAATTCCATGCCGGAACCGGTGAGGAACCCAAAAGAGTTGCTTGATGATCCACGACAATGTTATGCCGATTAACATGTAGATCAGCGCAATGAGAACCAGAGGGCCTGGAAATAACCTCAGTCAAAACAGACATAAAAAGCACAAAATCGCACCGAGTTCAGCAATGTTTGATGAATTGAACGATGGTACAATCGTCGAGAACATCAGGTTTGGCGTCGTGACATTCTGCCAATCAATCAGTCGTGCATCCTCAAATCAAAAAAATTCCTACTATGATGACTAGCCCCATCCCGCGAGCGGCCATGGCGGGTAATAAGCCTGCCTTTGTGACTGCAAATCCGCATCCTACGCACAAGAACCTGAAGAAATGACAACGAGCGTGAAAAAGAGTGCAAGGGTAACTTAAAAAAGGATCCTTGCAGGCGTATGAGCGGTTGGACAGAAATCCAAAGCAGATTGCCAATGACAATGCTGCTCATGATCCTTAGTCGTGATCCGTGATATAATTCAAGTTTAGAAAGGAGCCTGCTAAGACAGTCCGTCTTCAATTCGAAGGGGGGTGAAAAGGAGGTTTGATCTTCTGAACCATGCAAAATACGACATTTAAATGCAAGTACGGCAAGCATTTCCATATCTTTGCTGGCAGTTACAGACGTAAGGGTCGGTAAGATATGGCCCGACCATAGCTTTACACTCTGAAAAGCGGACTACCGGTCCGTCATATGTCGGTGTCATGTCGGTGTCATGTCGTTGAACGAAGTCGCAAAAGGGTATAGCTTGTCCGCGCGACTGCTTTGGACGCTTCAACTTGAATTAGTGGCCAGTCCATAAGCTGCACGGATGAAATCCCTGAGCAAGGGGCCACCATATCTGGGCAAAGTGCTGCCGCAATTCAGTCCTGAATTTGCGAACTAAAGCGCCTTTCGGTTAGAGGTTCGACATGGGATACAGGACCAAACCATGCCTAGGTTCGTCGTTCGGGCTCGTAGTATCTGATGCGGCTGTCCGGACTGGTCTGGACCATCCCCACATTGGAAGCTTATTTATCGTTGCATCTGTTCTGTGAGCACTGAAGATCAGTGATCAACTTCGATAACACTAACAACAAGATCACCTCTTGGAATCCAATACTCAGCGTCGATATGCTGGTAAGACCGCTGCCGCAGTCAGTGGCTTTTAACGTTTATCAGTTGCAGAATATACATGCAAAGCCTTTCTGTCTATTCTTAAGCACTTCATCAGCAGAGGATAAAAGGGTTGACTCAGGCATCCAATTTCAGTGCATAGTGCGTATGGTCAAGACCATATCTCCGCGATAGCGCAGGCTGAGCTCTCCGCTCCCAGTCCGAACCTGAACCTGATCATTGACTCATTGTGAACCCGTTTGAACTAGTCCGGCCCAGAGTTTACCGAACTTGACCAGGACTCCAACCCTGGGCAACTACGTAGCACCGTTTGGAGATAATCTTGCTTGACAGGAGGTCCTGAGGGATTAGTAAATTGCCCTAATCATTCATGCATCACCGCCTCACTGTAGCTCCTGTCAAGATCACCAAATATCGCCAGTGCCTGATATGATGTGTCTCCAGGAGTTAGGACGAGTTGTAGGAAGGCCAGTGTATTAGCTGCGAAGGTCTAGAATCGATTGAAGTATTTGGTAAACTGGCTGTCGACAGTCTTTACTGTGGTATTTTTCAAGAGGTCTATGATACGCCGCGGCGCTCAGTCGTCAATGCATCCCTGAGGCAATTTAGTGTTGAGCTCGTGACAGCTTTCAAATTTTAAAATCATCTGGTGCCGCCGGAATGCCCCGGCAGCATGAGCTGAGCCTGTTCGCTTCCTAAATTACGTTTATTTTTCTGTCTCCTGACTCTCATTCGTATCCGCAGGCTGCAGTCCTTCCCTATACCACTACTCCCTTTTATGTAGTCCCACACCACAGTTCCGTTGTTGCTCCAGCATCTTTATAGCATGCGCACTGTCGTAATACATATTTCTGTTTTGAACCTGCTCGAAGAGTCATTCGACATGGTCGAATTCGTAATTAGGTATCCCAACCTCCCTAGTGGCTTCACCTGCTTGCATGCCACCTCGAGCTAATGCTCAGTCTAGCCCAATTTATTAGATCATATCAGCGACTCTCGCGAGCCAGACCAAGCTGGATAGTCTAAGGTGATGCCATTTGCGAACTTGCACAAGTCCATTGCAAGTCCCCTTCGAGAGGAGATATTTCCTTGCCCCATCAACCGTACTGTCTCCTAAGGTTCAGAGGAAGGCCAATAGACGGAAGACCGTTACGTATTCCTGCTTTATCTTAGACAACGTTAAGTGCCAGGATGAACCTGATTGGGTCGGATGCTCTTTTGCAAGGTAAGATAGACGACAATATGTAACTACGCATTATAATGTATTAAAGAAATATTTCTATAGTAGTCTAGACGCAAACTTCGCACATGATATCCTTTTACAAAGGAGCCGTGCAGCGTTAATCACTGGTACATACGTCAATCTGATCGTTCGGGTTTGAAGCATCAAATCTATCATCTAAGAGGTTAGGGTTTCCCAGCCCTGTGCAGGACTCGCGTGTATCGAGCACCGAGCACCCAGAAGTGGCCAGTTAGCCAAAGAGAAGGTTAAGTGTAAAGGCCATCAATATGGTCATCACCCCGGACATAAGGATCAGCTGAGGCAGCAAAAATGCAGCAAGATGATCCGTTGTATTTGTGTCAGAGCATGCTTGCGTCAGGATCACCTGCAAACGATTTATCAGCACACAAAGAAAGCAATTTCCAGGGACAATATCACACCTGGGTGGATGCTATGGGTAAACATGATGCGAAGCTGTGATGTGACAGGACGACCTAGTCAGTTAAAAAAAGCATATGCAGCGCATAGCAAATCAAACGAACATGCAAACAAATCTGAGTACTTTATCTTCAGCGTTAATGAACCCTATCCGAATGAATCCTTCGCAGATAAGAATTCCGAGGACCGGCATGATGAGCTGTTTGCCGACAGCAAGAGCTCCAATGGCCCCAAGGGGTAGTGAAGTCCAGCGTCCGCGAGGGACACCCATTCTCGCGAGTGCAGATCCGAGAATAATCAATCCAATTGGAGAATTGGCTGCTCCCAAGAAGGCCGCTGTATCCACTACGAATGCCAGTGGGGGTTGTCCATCAGGAGCTGGCGGAATGTTCGTTCCTGGTACATTAGGAACAAATAATGCCTTCACAACCGATACTCTAGAGACAATGAGTGAGACCACCGCAGATAACAAGACAGGGGATGAAAGTCTGCCAAGGAAGTTCACGTATCGCATGACAGGGCGGGGTTGCTTTGGAAAGGAATTCTCTGTGGATGCTGGTATAATGTGTGGTCCTGCATCTGTGGACGATTGCGTTTCATCACATCGGTCCAACAGTATGCCATGTCGCATAATATTTGAAGAAGCTAATGGGAAAACTGCCTGCGAATGTTCCAATGATGACAGTTGCAGGGAGAGATCTTTGCTGGACATTTGGTCATCGTGGCCATCCCTCTCTAGATCATATTTCCCCCCAGGTGCGGAAGAGGAAACAAACCTCGCACGACGTGAAAAAAACACGAACGGCTTCCAACGTTCGGTCCGGCACGGTCCATGTACTTCCTCGTCATCTATATCAGGACCAATGAAATCACGCTCGATTAAGTTGCGCCCGCACAAAAATATAGTCAGCTTATGGCGCAATTCAGCGTTATACAAAAAAGGCCATGCAAAACTCACATAGAAGATGACACAAAAGGCGCTGACATATGTTACCGCAAGGTTTTGGTCGTGGACTCCATCGAAAGGGAAAGAGGCCATTATGTCGGTCATGACCGACATTGCTAGGAGATGCCACAGTCAGCGAATGGCACGACGTAAGAAACATGTAACCTACTTATGTCACAGCTACTCGCCCAACCCCCGGCAACAAATATACCGTACCGAAACCGATATGGAACCCAGAAAAATTGCTTGATAAACAGAGATAATGCGAAGCCTATTGTCATGTAGATGATTGCAATCACTATGAGCGGTCCTGAAGAGAACGTGCACATGTGCATATGCATTAATCGCATTATAGCAACGCATTTTAGGAAGACAGCGAACCAAAAGCTGCATCATTCTCTGCATTTAATACAGATAAAGCCCTCGAGAACATCAAGCCAGGCAAGGTGATGTTCTGGATCCTGTCTATCAGTTCCATCCTTTCAGGGAATGGTACATACTGACCAAAACTACTTGCGCTGTGCCACGAGTCGCGATCGCAGGAAAAAAACCAGCCCTCGTAATGCTGTACCCACAAGTGACGCATATGAAGCTAGGCAGACGTTCAGAACGATACGAAAGGAACGAAAAAAAAAGAAACTCACAGTCGGAAAACAGGTCTCGCAGCTACCCATAACAAAGTTCCGAAAGGTATGTCTGCCATTGAAATAGGGAGTCAGATTGTCATCCTTAGACCGAAAAATTTGGATATAAATATAAAATATTGACGTGTAGCGTTGGAATGATTTCCTCAGGGTTGTATCGCTGGCGAAAGGAAGTCCAAACTTCGGATAAATAATGGATCGGCTCAGTGGCACGCGTGAATCGAAAACGCGATATCCGGAGATGACTTCGGAGAGTATGAGGGTTTAGGGGTCGTGAATACTTGGGAGTTACGTTAGTGACTGACTAAAACGCGAAGCCAAAGCCAGAGCGTCCAGTTAAGCGTCGCGAGGTAGACCACGTCCTTGGCCTGCTGCAGGCACCCGTCTCCTAGAATATGGATATGTTGACTAAGGCTAGAGGGACGCTACAAGGGCGGGTGGCAGCGGTTTGGAACCTGCATAGTTCTCATCAGGAGGCTACCCCTACCCTGCCGCACCAATCATCTCGTTCTGTTTAGGAGGATACAACCAAGTGAGAGTAAATGGTCCCTGCACTACTGCAACGAAGTCCATACCTAGCTAGCTCCATTCGGTACTCAAGACCCACCGAGAGGATGGTTTATAGGTTGGAGTTGTTGTTGGGAGGGAGGAAGCTTCATCTCCGGTCAGCCTTTAGCATGAACCGGACCCTAAACCCACTTAGAACCCGTTCACTGCCGATTCCGAACCACACTGGAAATTTTGCGTGTCCGTGCAGAGACAAAAATGGACTCTAGTGTCGTGTCGTGAGCGCTGAGCGCTGAACCGTGATAATCTGTGTGCTGTCTGCCTGCTCGACAAATCACAAGACTGATCATTGCAACGTTTGCGTAACTGGGTAGTAGCGTCAAAGTAGCGCCACGTGTGACAATCCGCAGCTAATGATATTCATTCATTCTCTATGAAGTGCGTTCTAGGGTGATTCCCTTGGCCTCGTCCCTCGGGGCTCCCCCGTTCATGGTATGGCTTGTAAGTGTGATTTGAAATGGGGTCGCAAACGGAATTGCTTGGGATTGGAGGTCCGGCCAGATTGAGAGGCCACACGGACCTGGGCTCCGATATGAGGGTTTTCGATGAATTGTCAACACCAACTAGTGCGTTCAGCATTAAACGGACGCCTTTCACTAGCTGGGAAGTGCATTGCCGATGCTGAGGACCAAATGCAGTGCTCTCCCGCTGTCGATCCGAGTCGGTTCCATGTCCGGATGGATAGGGTTGCTCTGAGTCGGACCCAGAGAAGGACAGACAGACTCATCTACCACTGACGTTGTCTCGGGGCTAAGCGGTTGAAATTGCGCATTGCAAAAACTGAAGTCCAGACACTGAGGAAAGCACAGTTAGTGCACGGCACGCAGGCGGCTGATTGTTAAGTGCATAAGGGCAGGGAGAAGTCGAGTACAGGAGAAGCTCAGGTGGAGCTCGCACACCATAGGAGTCATGCAAAATGCTTCTTCGGAATCGGAACCAACCGCTCGAAAGCTATGATATAGTGGTCGTCACTGGCCAATGAATCCAATTACATATGATAGAAGCAGTAGTGGGACATGAATGCATGACGCTTTAGGATAGAGGAATTCGAACTCGAAGCTGATTTCGAAAAGCCACCCAGAACGGCGTTGCATTTGCGCTACGCCGGCTAATGCATACGACTACGCAGTATCATTCGCAGATGGCGACATACCCTCTAGGAATAACAACCATCCTTTGAATTTGTCCAATAAAGTAGCAAATGGCGTGCAACTGTACAAATGCTGGGGAGGCACTCCCATCTCAAGGCACAAAGACCTGGTCTCTTCAGTTCCGGTGGCTTGGCCTGCAATCATAGCGATTGTGCAGGACCAGAGGAAGAACTTGACCTATACCTCGCACGGCCCAAGTCGGACCACCTTTACGCATCTTGTTCACCGGGCCCACGATGACAGCCGTGCTCTTCACGCCCATCCAAGTAGGACGCATGAACCTCAGACACCGCATCGTCCTCGCCCCCCTCACCCGTTTTCGTGCCCACCAAACCCATGTCCCCGGGCCCTATGCAGCCACCTACTACGCACAACGTGGCTCTGTCCCTGGAACGCTCCTGATCTCAGAGGCCACCTATATCTCTCAGGCTGCTGGTGGTATGAACTTTGTCCCGGGCATCTATACACAAGAACATGCAGAGGGATGGAGAAAGGTCACGGATGCCGTACATGAGAAGGGTAGTTTTATATTTTGCCAGCTGTGGGCACTTGGGAGAGCTGCAATCCCGGACGTCCTCTTCAAGGAGAATAACTCTCCATTTGTATCAGCCTCTCCTATCCCACTTTCTACCAACCCTACTGTGGTCCCGCATGCCCTGACTGAGCCAGAGATAAGGGCCTACATAGAAAATTACATTGCCGCCGCCAGGAATGCCATTGCAGCAGGTTTCGATGGCGTCGAAATACATGGTGCAAACGGATACCTTATTGATCAGTTCTTGCAAGAGGTGAGTAATCGCCGAGAGGATGACTGGGGAGGGAGTATCGAGAAGCGGGCAAGGTTTGCGATTGAGGTCGTGGATGCGCTTGCCAAGGAGGTCGGCGCTGAAAGGGTCGGAATTAGGTTGAGTCCATGGAGTCTGTATCAAGGCGTGTTCTATCTCCATTCCTCATTTTACGCTGGACTAACCTTTATGCAGACATGGGCATCCCCGATCCAAAACCACAATTCTCCTACCTTGTAAGCCAGCTCCGGAAGCATGACCTCGCCTACCTTCACGTCATCGAGCCACTCGTTCGTGGAAGTCTCGATGTAGACGCACCATTGCAGGGTGGTAGCAATGATTTCCTTCGTGAGATATGGTGCAAGGAGGGCAAGAACGGCGTGTTTATCAGTGCGGGTGGGTACACACGACAGACTGCGATTGAGACAGCGCAGGAGCACGGGGGCATGATAGCATTTGGCAGGTTGTATATTCCGAACGTAAGTCCGCTGTGTTCCCAAGTCCATTCTCTTTTCCGACGTGTGCTGACAATGTTCTCTTCCTGGGTCAATCGTTTCATATTCACACTCTACTCTCCACACTCTTCCAACAGCCTGACCTACCTGCCCGACTTATATACGACCTGCCGCTTGCTAAGCCCGCCGACCGTGCAATATTCTACCTTCCTGGAGATCATACTGGAATGGGATACACTGATTTTCCAGCAGCAGATGTATCAGCAGAGCAGAAGTTGTGAGGACCAAGATGGCGAAGGTGAGCATTTCTGAATAGCCAGGGTCGGGAGGTGCGTTGCAGGGAGATGGTGATTTTTCGAGGATAACCATAGACTTGTCACTCAGACGCAGTGCAAATAGAATGTAGGTTATGACACAATACCCTGTGCGTAAGTTGTGAACCATTCTCGCTTCCTGAAGTATGCATTATTTCGTCAATTCCCTACCTAGATTCAGCAGCATGTATCACACCACGCTCAGCATCACGAAGTATCGCATTGGTATAATCGATGACTCCCTACTACGCTGGTATGTGGATTTCATTCCTCGTCACTGCTCCTGTTCATAATTATCAAATACATTGTCACTTGTGACACAGACGATTCATTCTTGCAAGTTCTCTTCTCCACAGTCCATAACTCCTTTGCACCACTAGCACCCTTCCAGCGACATCTTCTGTGCTCGACGTGATTTCTGCAATCTCGTGAATTAAAGCATTTGGTGGTGTATGTACCAATGGATGTTCTCGAAGAAACGTGTATTCTAAGGCTAGGGCACCCGAGGGCATGTCCATAATGTGATTGTACGTTATACGAAGTCGACCTGTAGGTGAGACGAAGAGATCTGGTCCAAGCTGATTGACCCAGTGGGTCCCTTGGAGTTGCAAGATGTCGGTCACTGTCTTCACGTGCCGTCCCAGAGTGGGACTAACACCACGTGAGCAACTCCTGTGCTACTGAGAGTCATATTGCAATGAATAGTGACAAGGCTGGCAATGCGACGTAGGCGCAGTCACGGAATCAGACGTTATAGTAAGGATCTTGGCTACTGAGACAAAAAAAATTATGCTGTCGAAAACATTACTGACACAAATGACGCGGTGTCAGCACCAGCGCCTGGAAAGGTTGTTTTGGACACCCCTTCGCTCATGAGCAAAGTGTATGATTTCTTCATGGCATTGACGATGGCAAGTACCTGCAACATGCATCTAGTGTTTTGTCAGAAGACGAATGCGCCGCAGTCACGATTAGCAGCTGATGCAGCCAGTATTTGAGCCGTGCCCTGGAACGGCGACTTCATCAAAATGCTGACAAGTAGGCATTTATGACATAGGAACAGCTCGTCTTTGATACAATATCGGTTACCGAGGAATGGAATCAATTATTACATCTTGTCGGAAGGATGAGCAAACCGGCCAGTAACCACCATTACCAAAAGAAAACTCACTAGCCACATCCAAAATGCTTCCACGATATTCCTCGGGCGCACGTCTGCATGCCTGTGACAAGCATATTAGCTTGGTTCATACTTGGCAAGCAGATAATAGAATCCTACGTCATTGCCTCGATTTCCGCGATGCCAGAGTGGAAGTCCATCTCATTTGGCTTGACGAGAGGGACCCGCTTCCATATTTTGGCGATAGTATATAAAACAGGGAAAAGCATCACGGGTAAATAATTTGTCATGAACGTTGCTGTTGACCAGTTATCTCTCAGGAACACTTCCCATGCACTGAACTGGAGGTCATAAGCCCAAGAATCGCCTTATTATATGCGGAAGCTAAAACTCACGAATAGCGTCACAAGCGATGCACCGATAGCCCACCAGGCGGCGAAGGGCTGGAGCCGAGAAGAGTACGGGAGCTCAATGATCTTGTACCCCTGTGCGAGGAAGCCTTTGCGGAAGCGCAGATAGATGACACCGATGCCAAACCAGGTCGTAAGTCCCGCAGTGGCACACATGCTAGAGAACCACGTGAAGACCATTCCGGAACTCGTGCTGACTGCCATGTAGGCGAGAAGGGAAAAAGAAGCACACGTGGCTACTGCGATGTAGGGAAGCCCGGAACGCGAGGTACGGAGAAATACTTTGGGGGCATTGCCAGAGGCGGCGAGGCCATCTACAAGCAAATTGGATCAGATGCAGTCTCGTACACCGAGATAGAAGCTCACATAGGCCTCTAGAGGCAATGTAAAGGTCACTGGAAGCAGCGGACCAGGCTGATGTCAGTAAGGCGGCGTTGATCACCTACAGGGGCATGAGTAATGCATCATTGTATAATACAACACTCACCGCAGGCAATCCTTTGATGCCAGCTTGGTTAATTGCAATTACAAATGGAGACGCAGAAGCATTATCAGAATTTACGTTCAGCAAGGGGTTGTTCGAAGGTACCAGCAGACCGATAACGAAGACGCCGCCAATATAAAATAGCAGGAGCCGGATATAAACACGACGGATGGCTTTGGGGAGATTTCTGCGCGGGTTCTTGGCTTCTGCAGCAGCCATCTATTATATTTCAACCCCAAAAGGTCCAAGGAAGGGCGTTACAACTCACAGCCACGACTTCTGACCCAGCATATGCGAATGCAGCTTGTGTTACTACACGAGACCAACCTAGAAAACGGCCTGTCGTGCCACTTATGCCATAAAATTGGACAAAAGGGCCAGGGTCCCTCCAGTAGCGAAATCCGATACGATCATGGTTCGGGCCACCGCCAAGGTCAAGGACGATCCCCAAAATGATGAGACCGACAATCGTAACAACCTTTATGGAGCTGATTAACCCCTAGCGTCAGGCAAAGAAAATAACTTCGGGAGAAGATAGCCCTACGCAAATATGAATTCGGTTTCACCATAAATACCTGCAGCAAAGATTAAGCTAGAAAAGAAGGCAAATCACGTGAATGTTTACCAACGCCGCTCATGTTAATCCCTACAGCAACAACGAGACACATTGTTATCCATACCGCGTTGTTGACACCAGGATGCCAGAAATTGATGATAGTAGCCGCCGCGGACAACTCGGCTTGGATATAATGAACAATATTCACTGCGAGACGATTCAGAGACTGTACCTGGTAATGTCACCTGATAGGAGAGTAACGTTCATAAACTTGAAACATCAAGCCGAGGGTCACGTTACCGTCCAATTGTACCATAGATTCCATCCCAACGCAAATGAGAATGCCGGATCAACGAAGCGCTCGGCGAGTTTGATGTGACCGCCGGCAACTGGGAGGTAGGAGATCATCTCTCCGATTGTGATCTAGTAGTAATAATGCGATGAAGAACAAAGTGGAGGATTCTACACTTGACTGACCATCACGCAGTAACATATAGACCCAATGAATATGTAGCCTAATAAAAGGCCTAGAGGACCGCCATTCATGAGTGCTGATCCAGTCCCGAGGAACAGTCCTGTGCCAATCACGCCGCCAATGCTGAAAAAACGTAGTGTAACTCCGTCTTTACAATCAGGAGTGTTAATAGATAAGCACCTTATCATTGCAACATGACGATTTTTAAGCTCTCGGTGAAGCCTGAGATCTGGTGGTGGTGTATAGTTGTCATTGCTACTTGCGTGGTCCGCTGAACCAATATCAACTTCAAAGGCTTTCTCCTTGTCTGGAGAAGAGAGACTACTCATTACTATGGCGTGGATAGATGAACGAAAGGAGACTGGGAAGGGACCCACTTTAAAAATATGCTTTATATAGGTCCCTGGTATCTCAGCCGGGAAGATGTAGACTGTTGGACAGCGATAGCGGTGACAAAGATTGCGAAAATAATCATGGGAATAGCTTGAGCATGGTCATGCGGCTACTTGGATACTTGACAATGTTAAAGAAGGTGTCATTACGTCTTATCGGCGCTTCGCAGCTGTCGAAAAGACGGGCGCGTGAGTACTAGCCTGCGTAGTGCTACCAGTTAGCATGGTCAGTGTTGAGATCGTACGTGGCAGAGCCAGCAACACAGCTGCAAGTGTAAACATGTAGGTAACACGTGACTCGGTGCTTCTGAAATTGTATGGGGAGCCTGAAGCTTGCAGCAGTACTCGGTGACTTTCTTGAATACAATCAACTCGCTTTCTCTTTCTTAACTGCTTTCCCCTCCATTTCACGCAAGACTACTCACACCAAACTATTTCGGATTTGAATTCACAAGCGCGGAATTGCGGTGGACATATGATGAGCTCCTCCCTCTCGGTCCGTAGTCTCAGGTCCGGTAAGCTCGCTAGCTTCTTGGCCTTGCATCTAGTCATTCATGAACAGCAGATACCACAGAACCCCTTCACCAACTCAAACTGCTGTCGGCGCTTCGGAGTGGTAAGAAACCACCTCTCTTGTCCCACCTCATAGCAAACCCTCTTCTTCAGGCGATCCTGCTCTCATACATCCATTTCTCGCTGAAATTGGCAAGGAAAGACGAAAGTCTGTCGATGGAGACATAAACACTGGAGCTGCTGCTCTCCACCTCGCTATTCGCTGCGCTTCCGGTACGTCATCGCTTTTGCTTGCTACTCTCACCTTCCCTCACCCGTGCCCCAAAGTCGATACTGTACAGCTACTCCTATCTCACAGAGCCATATCACCCAATGGTGTGCACCCACCAGGTTCTGGGACCACCCCTCTGCATCTTGCTGCATCCCTCGGTCGTACAGACATCGTGAACGTGTTGCTCGACCAGGCTGGCATTGACGACACTCTCCGTGATAACAACGGAAAAACATGCAAGGATGTGGCAAAGCTAACAGAAGTCATCCAAATCTTGCAAGGTATGTACACCTTCTCTGTTTCTGTGCCCTCTTCACTAACACCACCTCTAGATTCGCGTTCCTTTTTGAACGCTTCATACAGGTCCCTTTTACGCTCATATATTTTGTCTCCCATGGATGCATCACCGAATGCTGCATTGGTGACTCTACTGGAGTCACCACGGGCACGTGGGGTTGATTTGTCGTACTTGGACGATGCATCTGGCACTTCTCTGCTGCACGAGGCAGCCAGGCGCAAAAACTTGCGCCTCGTTGAACTAGCCGTACGAGCGGGAGCGAGCGTTTTCGTGCGAGACCGCAGGGGGAAAATGGCGTACGAAGGCTCAGGAAAGGATGATCACGTACGGGTATTCTTGCGACAATGTACGTTCTTCATACGCGCTCCCTTATCCACTGTACTCAAAATAACGACAGTCGCAAACCACGATACCTCTCTCATTGAGGTTCCGTCTTCGGAACCTCCTGTCATGAAGGGCTATCTAAATAAATACACTAATGTTGCCAAGGGTTATAATACTAGGTGGTTTGTTCTAAAAGATGGTGTATTCACATGTCTGTCGTCTCTCTCCCCTTTTTGTTCAATCACGACGCTCAACATCTTACAGATTACAGGCACCAAGAAGACGAAGACATAGCTAGCCGCGGTGCCATCGCCATGAAAACTGCAATCCTCAAAATCTCGCCTGGCGGCGACAAGACGCGGTTTGAGATCCATTCGACCCCATCTCGAGGACATGCCACTGGGCAAAAATGGTACATGCGTGCTAATCATCACGTTGAGGCCGCCGGGTGGACGCAGGCGCTTGGGAAGAGCATACAATGGGCGCGGCGCGATGAGCAAATACTGCGAAAGAGCGAGGAGAGCGAGCTGACCGCATTGAAGCCAAAGAGTGTGCGCTCGAGCTTCCAGTCGGTGATGTCGGTGCAGCGAAGGGATATGGGTACCCGCAGCGGGGGGTCACAAAGCTCCTTCATAGGTATAGCAGATGAGAGCATGGAAGATGGGCCACCTCCCGAGACAAACAAGGCAGCTAAAAGCCGTTTTACCTCGGACAATGAAGAACACAATGATAATTCTTCGGCCTCGGTCCGTACACAGTCGCCTCCTCACAATACTACTTTCGACCTACAAGGGAACTCGGCCGCAGCACAGATGGAGCTTACCACTCAGCTTCTGTCTAATCTCGCACTACCGCCAGATGCAGCGCCCAGGACTCAAGAACTCCGTACGGCTCTCAAGGAATCGTTCGCGATCGTACAAACAATGATAGATGAATATGTCCAGATGGCCAAGGACCGTGAGGAGTGGTGGAAATCTCAACTACAGCGTGAGCGTGAGAGACAGACTGTGTGGGAAGAGAGCTTACAAACTGTCGTGCGAGAAGGCGAGGCCCTGGAACAAGAGTTGCGAATACGGTCTCGAAAACGAGGTAGCAGATTCTTCGATGTCGGTGTAAACGATATCGGTGGCGGCACGCTCCGACAGCGCCCCATGATCATGGGGCTTGTATCACCTGTGCTTGAAGAACACTATTTCTCGCCCTCGGTGCGCCCTGCACCAATCACTATCGTCTCTCCGCCTGAGGAAGTCAACGGCCTGTCCACGCCGACTGTGCCATCGTCACCCGCAAGTGCGGGGGTCACGCCAACTGCACAGCGTATGGCACTGCACGATCAGGAAGATGAAGATGCCGTCGACACGGACGAGGAAGATGAGTTCTTCGATGCCATCGAGGCCAATGCTCTCCCCAATCTCGTCGTCAGCCAACTGCTTTCGAGCCCGATGCACGCGGTACCTGCATTGTCCTTCATGAACGGCGAACATTTCGCAGGTTATCAAAATTTGAGGACGCGGTTACCTATCGGATCAGACAACAGGCCCAGCACGAGTTTGTGGTCTGTGCTGAAGCATAGTATTGGAAAGGACCTGACGAGGATTAGTTTCCCCGTCATGTTTAATGAGCCCACAAGTATGTTGCAGCGGATGGTGAGTTTTCTTTGGTTAATGGATGTGCACACTGTCTTATTTCGAGTGAAGGCAGAGGACATGGAATTCTCGGAGTGTCGTAAGTATCTCGTTTCTGTGATCGTTGATCGTAGTAACTCATCGGTTCATAGTTGATGTCGCTGCTCGCGAGCAAGATCCTCACCGGCGGTTAGCATTTGTGGCAGCATTCGCTATGTCAAATTATTCATCGACCATCGGCCGTATAGCTAAACCATTTAATCCTATGCTCGTAGGTACCTTTCATACCTTTCTTGTAGGTAAATGCTCAATCCATGCAGAGCGAAACATTCGAATATGTCAGACTCGACAAAGAGTACCGCTACGTATCTGAGCAAGTCAGTCATCATCCCCCCATCTCCGCTTGTTGGGCAGAATCACCGTATTGGCATTATTATGGAGAGGTTTGTTACGTTGTTGTGTTGCATGGTTTGCCTACTGACCTGTCCATACCAGGTCGATGCACAAAATAAATTTATGGGGAAATCATTCGAGATTCGTCCTACTGGCGTTGCGCATGCTGAGCTTCTTCTTCCCGAAGATTGGGCGCCCGACTACCCTAAGTGTACTGCTGCTGGCATCCAGGGCAAGGTTATCGAGCACTTCTCCTGGAAGAAAGTTACTACCAACGTCTCCGGGTTCATTTTGGGTTCTCCCACTATTGATCACTATGGTGACATGATCGTGAGCGAAATCTTTTGTCCTCTTCGTACATTGAAACTGAAACTACATTGCGACAGGTCACGAATCATCGGACTGGTGACCAGTGTGTACTGACATTCAAGCCGAGAGGATGGCGGGGTAAAGACGCATTCGAAATCTCTGGTGTCGTACGAGACGCAGATGGGGAAGTAACCCACGAGGTAGCTGGACGGTGGAATAGCCAGCTCATATGTCGCGCCGTCGGCACAGGCAGCGGATTCCTACACCCTGACGCTACTGTCAACGGACCCTCTTCGCCAAACTACACCGCAGAGTACATTCTCCTCTGGCGTAACTCCGAAAAGCCTACCACGCCTTTCAACCTCACGCCGTTCGCCATCACACTGAATGACTGCCCCGACAAAACGTTGAGGCCATACTTGTGCCCGACAGACTGCCGGCTGCGACCTGATCAACGAGCGTTTGAGATGGGGAAGTATGAGTTTGCAAATGGGTTGAAAATGCAGCAAGAAGAGCGGCAGCGGGCAACGCGGCGTGCAAGGGAGGAGGGGCGCGCGCCGCCGCATCGACCTAGGTGGTTTAAGGCGGAGACGGATGGAGATACTGGGGAGAGGATGTGGGCGCCGTCGAGGGCTGGGGATAGGTTGGAGTATTGGGTGGAGAGAGAGAAGGTATGGGAGAACGGGGGTAGGCAGCCTTGGAAAGATGTGGAACCTATTTTCATAGAGGACGTTGTTTAGTTAACGCGAATGATTCATATATGCAGGATTTGTATTTAGCTGTCGGACTTTTGTAGACAGGCAGGATTGAGACGATTACAGCCTGATGAGTCCACTCTGGGACGATGGTCCTTGGTGTCGATGGTCTCAAATGTCGTCGAGGAAGAACAACTTGAGTGTGTTGGCAAATCACAACGGGGAGTCCGGACTCCGGTAGAGTAGACTGGAGTTTAACTCATAGGCCAGGCGCGTGAAACGGCTTGAGCGGGGCAATCCAATGTACTCACTACAGTCATATTTGCGTTTGCCTCGCATGTCACTCGAATCTGATACTATTTCATGTAACTTTTTATTGGTAGTACTAACTGGCATAAAAGACCTTAGACAATCGTGCGATGTCATGTTTTGTTAGCAAATTTTCACTATTTTATGTCAAAACAATTAGGATCGAACTTGTGTAAATATCACGGCGGAAATACATGCACACAACCTCCAAATTTATTACCCTTTGATTCCGAAAGTGAGCTGACGAGTGTGTATGTTGCCAGAATATTGCTGGTGGAGGGTGTCTCAGTAGCCTTTTATCAGTGTCATTAAAGCAAAATAAGCGAGATCCGATAAACACGTCGAGCCTTCGGTAAGGCTGAAACTTAGCACCAAATAGCACCAAAAAACTGCCCTGAGCAAGGTTCGAACTTGCGACCTCAGGATTACCCGAACGTACTCGGTCATATTTAACATATGAGACCTGCGCTCTAACCAACTGAGCCATCAGGGCTTTCCACCATTGGAGTAATTAGATTGTATTACCTCTTGTGCTTGCAAAAGCACTTGGCATCGGGCCGAAATTAGTCCTTGACTGAAGTCCCATGAACACCTATCAATGAATCATCCTGTGGGAGACAGAATGCAGAAAGCTTGCTCCAAGACCACTCAATGGACAGCATAGATAAACTCGGACTCTCTACAGCTTTAGCAAAGGCACGTAAGAGTTACCAAGAAGGAGGGATCCCGATTGGCGCTGCCCTTGTGTATCACGGGTCTTCAACAAATCCCAAACTTGAAGATGCAGTTGTTCTGGGATGCTCGCACAACTCACGCATCCAGAAGTCATCGGCTACGTTGCACGGAGAGATAGCTGCCTTGGAGGATGCAGGGAGACTCAAAGCACAGGTGTATAGAGGATCCACGATGGTAAGGCTTGCGATGTAAATGGGTTCGATAGTACCTGATAGACTCGGTGATGAATGCAGTACACAACCTTAAGGTAGGAGTGATCGTTATCCATCGCTAACTTCATCATTACTCGTAACTCACCGCATGAATAGTCCTTGTATTATGTGCACAGGCGCAATTCTACTTTACAAGATCCCACGTGTCGTTATTGGAGAGAATGAAAACTGGGTGGGAGGTGAAGAGCTGCTAAAAAGTCAAGGTGTCGAGGTCATAGTGGTTGACAATGCAGAATGCAAGCAGCTCATGAAGAAATTCATTGTCGAAAAACCGGAGGTGCGTTGTCATGATGTTCTATTACGGATGACATGTTTGCGATAACCGATTATCTATGCGCAGGAATGGAACGAGGATATTGGTGAGATCCAGTAGAAAAATCAGTCTACACCTGCCTGGTAATATGTATACGTCCATGTCACAATGTGCCTTGGCGCAGCAATATCACAAGATGCATTATGAAGATCCAACTATCACCGTCACGGCCTCTCCCATTCCGTTCTTCGTCACCTCCCTTATGCTGAGATCTACTGCACCATTGCTGCGAATGATTGCCTGCACTTGCACCTTCGTCTTGCCCTTGGAAGTGTTAGAAGGCGAAAGTGATAATGAAGCCAAGAATGCTTCTTTTGAGATCGTCTTCTCCTTTACCTCCTCTAACTCTTCTTCTTCCTCGTCCTGGGGCTCGTCTTCTTCGTCTTCGAATTTTTGGGGCTTGACATGATCGATTCTGACTCCTTCGCTCACTTCCCAGAGTTCGAAGCCAACTCGATCTTCAGACCCACTGACATTCACATCCACAGTGATAGTGCGTCTGCATGGTAGAGGTGTCTCCTTCAAAATGAGAGGAACCCACACTCCACCCAAGCCACCTTCTTCTGCAGACACCTGAGGAACCAGAAGACCGATAGTACGGCTCGTAGCGTTGACATTGCTAGTTCCATTGCCCTTGATGAACGCCTGGCGAACTTCCTCAGTTTCTCCAGCGAGGCTGACAAGCAGTTGTGCTTGGAGGGCACAGCCACGTGCTAGAATAGTGGTTGGGTCACCGGTGCCACCACCAGCGATTGTGCCAGCCTTGAAGGGGGTAATGACGTTTTCGGTGAAACCTTCAGCTAAGGTCTCATCCAGGCCTGGTAGGCAACTGCAACCGCCGATATATACAATCTCGTCGATGTCGTATAAATCTATCCCTGCACTCGCGGCAAGCTCCTGCGCCTTTGCGTAAACCTTGTCATATACCGAGCGCACCTCCATGTCAAATCGGAGCCGGTTGATGGAACCGGTGTAGTCGAGACCATCTTTGAGTGACTCTACGGAACATGTAGCGGCACCAGGACTTGCACTAAGCGTGCGCTTTGTGTGCTCGACCGCGAGTCTGAGTTTGGCTTCAGCGCGCTTATCGAGGGGATCAGATGCAGGCGCGACAGTGAGTGGCGTTTTGGTTTTTTTGGTGAATTCTTTTGCAAAGAATTTGATCAACTTGGAATCGATCTCGTCTCCACCGATAGACGAGTCAGAGGTAGTTGCGAGTGAGTACGCGAGGCCCTCGCGGATTGAAAGGACAGACAGTTCGAGAGATGATGCGCCGAGATCGACAATGAGTTGTGTTCGATCAGAGGGGATCTCCTCTGATCCTGCAGCAGTGCAGACGGCAACTGCACCTGCATCATCAAGTAATTGAAGGACGTGAATTCCAGCATCCTCTGCAGCTTTTATCACCGCCTCTCTTTGGGCGTCATCGAACCATGAGGGCGTGCTGATTACGGCGCCCAGTACTTTTTTTCCAAGGAAGTCCTCAGCAGATTGCACGAGCGAACCGAGGAATATTGTGGTCACTTCGGAAACAGTCAGGATGCGCTCAACCTCAATGGGCTCTGAGCGTGGAGTAGCAACTTGTGATGCTGCAGGTGTGTTGGTAGCGGTGGTTTTAAGAGGTGAAGGCGCGGGTTGCAGGACCTTAACCTTGTAAGCTGCCGTGTCGGGCAGCGAAGGGTGTTGTATGACTGGCGCAGAGACAGACAAAGCCGCCTGTGGTACTTCTGAGAACCTATCACATACCTTCAGACAGGATGCGATGATGAATGTCACCAGACAACGCACTTTTTACCCAAAAGGTTACGGAATCCGGTGATAGTATTTTGAGAGTTTTTGACCAGCTGGTGCCTCGCTTGGTTTCCGATATACTGAGAAGACAAAACTTGGGTAAGTGGCGTGAACACGAAGTAGGATACTACATACCATCTCCTCCCCATGAAACGCGATAGCACAAGCAATCTGACGCTCTCCATCCTCGTTGGCTATGCACTCAGCAATGCCTTCCTGTGCTCCGGAAAAATTGTATATGAGATTTTATGAGATTGACTGCAGGAACAAACGCACTTTTGTTAAGACTGCGATAGATGCATATGAGTTACCAAAGTTGATGCCAACAATGGATGGCACTGCAGAGACCTCAATTGGAGCCTCTGCAGTTCCATTCGGGACGAGTCCGTTGGGCGCCATCGTCTATGGATGTTTAAAGGGTATGAGGACGATCTGATCAAAAATTCCTTTCCAGTGCACAAAGGGAAAAAAATTAGCCACGTGACTGTCAGGAATTTCTTATGTTATTATGACCTTGGCACCTTGCTCCGCCTTTTTTTCAATTCGCATGGCATTCAGGTTAACTTTACAGTAAGCATTTTAACCACACTTTCAAATGATTCTGTTTACTGGTTTTCAAGTTATGCGTGAATACGTTGAATAACTTTGTTGTATTTGTATCATCCTGTGGTTGACCGTTGTGTAGTTTATGTCTAGGCAAAACTGTATGCGTCTGCTTATGATCGCGTGACTGCATATCATAATGTCCGTGTCACTTCCATATCATCTCCCTTACCTTGCTCCGTGGGGTAACTCGATCCCCTTCTAACTACAGGCACACACCCGGTCCACAAGTTCCTCTGATTATGGGGAGGTGGTGAGTCACAGGTGTCTTATCTAAGAACCACCCACTGTCTTCCATCGTTTATAAAGGGGAGACCAGACCCATCAGATCAGCCTGTTGGCTTTTGTACCAGTAAGTTTAGCCACTGCATCACTGATGGCTCGTGCTGTCCAACGTCTCCTAGCCATACAAAATGTGCTCACTGACAATTTTGTCAGTGATGATCAGAAGGTGGACAAATTCATCTTACCAGATGGTGCGGTGATGACTGCCAATGCAGACTCTGTATCGCCGATAAATTTCGTTCACATCGATGGACTGGTCGTGTGCGAGTATCATTTACTCGATCAGACCGTGCAGCTTGTCATTTCAGCTGTTGGCACGCAGTTTGAAAATACTGCATCACATGTACCAAGCTTTCGGGTGATTGAGATCCTTCCTTCCTCCAGCTCACCACAGGCGTCTACAAACGACATATCCGTGAAAGATATGTGGGCAACTGTGTATGCACTCTTCACATTGCACCACAGTCAAGAAGTCATCCCGGTCGTACTGTCTCACACAATCAATAATAGCGAGGAGCTACGCTCGTATTTACTTCGATCTGGCCTTGGGCGCACGGCACATGCGCCTACAGCCCCAAAGGAGGAGATATATTTGCACAGAGCCACATTCTGGCAGGGTGCAGGAACACAAGGATACCATACTCGCGGTTGGCTACCTCCATCACCATTTTCGGTTGCGCCTTTTCCCTACATCCAGTCATTCACCCGCACACCCACTGTCATTTCCGCACACC
>Ga0310811_10000987_pt1 | contig 36380 bp, 25 predicted proteins | sample YCmetagenome_FD_207642 | JGI IMG/M metagenome (GOLD analysis project Ga0310811, IMG submission 207642) | Soil microbial communities from experimental microcosm in Duke University, North Carolina, United States - YC | ecosystem: Engineered > Artificial ecosystem > Soil microcosm > Unclassified ... | reverse complement strand
CCCGAGCACGGCCTGGCCGACGTCAACTGCCCCAACTGCGGCGTGAAGGGCCAGTTCACCGAGCCCAAGCAGTTCAACGGCATGCTCACCACGCACCTCGGCGCGGTGGCCGACGGCTCCGGCCTGCACTACCTGCGGCCCGAGACCGCGCAGGGCATCTTCGTGTCCTACAAGACGGTGCTGGAGACCAGCCGCCGCAAGATCCCGTTCGGCATCGGCCAGATCGGCAAGTCGTTCCGCAACGAGATCACCCCGGGCAACTTCATCTTCCGCACCCGCGAGTTCGAGCAGATGGAGATGGAGTTCTTCGTCAAGCCCGGCGAGGACGAGAAGTGGCACGACTACTGGATCCAGGAGCGCTTCGACTGGTACACCGGCCTCGGCATCGCGGCGGACAACCTGCGGCTCTACGAGCACCCGAAGGAGAAGCTGTCGCACTACTCGAAGCGCACCGTCGACATCGAGTACCGCTTCAACTTCGGCGGCAGCGAGTTCGGCGAGCTCGAGGGCGTCGCGAACCGCACCGACTTCGACCTGACCACGCACTCGAAGGCGTCCGGCCAGGACCTGTCGTACTTCGACCAGCCGAACAACGAGCGGTTCACCCCGTTCGTCATCGAGCCCGCGGCCGGTCTGACCCGTGCGCTGCTGGCGTTCCTGCTCGACGCGTACGTCGAGGAGGAGGCGCTGAGCGCGGCGGGCAAGATGGAGAAGCGCGCGGTGCTCAAGCTGGACCGCCGTCTCGCCCCGATCAAGGTCGCGGTGCTGCCGCTGTCCCGCAACACGGACCTGTCGCCGAAGGCCAAGGACCTGGCGAACAACCTGCGCCGCACCTGGAACGTGGACTTCGACGACGCGCAGGGCATCGGCCGCCGCTACCGCCGCCACGACGAGATCGGCACCCCGTTCTGCGTCACGGTCGACTTCGACACCCTCGAGGACAACGCCGTGACCGTCCGCGAGCGCGACACCATGCACCAGGAGCGCGTGTCGCTGGACCAGGTCGAGAGGTACCTGGCCGAGCGCCTGCCGAACTGCTGAGGTTTGTGAAGGGCCCCGTTCCGCGGTACGCCGCCGGGACGGGGCCGTGTCTTTCTTTCCGGGGGGTGTGTGGACAGTGGCGCCGAGGACTGTGACGACGGATCAGCTGGCGGACGCGGCGAGGGCGGCGTTCGGCGGCGGGCGGCGGCTGACCGGGGTCGAACGGCTGACCGGCGGCTCGCGCAAGGGCGTGTACCGGCTGACGCTGGACGACGCGGGCACGGCGGTCGCGTACCTCTGGGAGGCCTCGGAGAACTACTGGCCCACCCCCGAGTGGGGCGACGACGAGACGGACCCCTTCACCCCCGGCTACGGCCTCGACCGGTTCCTGGCCGCCCGCGGTCGGCTGGACGCGCTCGGCCTGCGCGTGCCGGAACTCCACCTCGTCGACCGCGACCGGACGTACTACCCGGCCGACATCGCGATCCTCGAGGACTTCCCCGGCGGGAACCTGATGGAGTTCCTCGAACGCGACCCGCGGGCCGCCACCCCCACGATGGCCCGCCTCGCCGAGGGCCTGGCCGCGATGCGCGAGTACCACGCACCCGCGTTCGGCAGCGTGGCCCTCGTCGACGCGGGCGCCCCGTCCCACTCAGCCTCCTGCGAAGCCGACGCCCTCACCTTCGGCCTGCGCTGCCTCGACGACGCGGCGGCACGCGACCCGAGAGCGGCGGCGGTCCGCGACCAACTCGAGGAACGCCTGCACATTCTCGCGTCAGCCGTACAGCCCCGCGCCGAATACTCCGTCGTACACGGCGAACTCGGCCTCGACCACGTCCTGGTAGACCGGAACGGCCGGCCGGTCATCATCGACATCGAAGACCTGATGTACTACGACGTCGAATGGGAGCACGTCTTCCTACGGCTGCGCCTGCACCAGGACTACCACCACCTCGCCGTCGACGGCCTCGACGAACAGCGACTGGCGCTCTACATGCTCGTCCAACGCCTCTCCCTGACCTCCGGCCCCCTACGCCTGCTGGAAACCGACTTCCCGGACCGCGACTTCATGCTGGGCATCGTCGAACACAACCTGGCCGAGGCCCTGGCCTGGGTCACCGACCCGACAAGCCCGGCCAGGACGGCGTGCTGCCGGCATCACTGAGGAGTACTACTACTTTTCAGTGCTGGCGCTCGAAGTAGACGCGGTCGAAGCGCCCCGCGGCCAGGTCGTCGTCACGCAGGAGCCAGTAGCCGATGGTGACGCCGTCCTCGTCGATGGCGTCCTGAAGCAGCACGCGCCAGTGCTCCGTCTCGTCGAACACTGCCTGCTCATCGGGTTCCGCCACGCCGTCCCGCTGCAGCGCGGCGCGGGCGGCGTGCAGTTCCACGGGCCCTTGGACCGCGTTGGGGTGGCCGCCGGTCTGCACGTAGCATTGGAGATCGTCGATGCCGTCTTCGAAGTCCTCGGCCCACAACGGGTAAATGGCCGCATCGCTCGGCTCGCCACCGCGCGTGACGTCTTCCATATGCGCGGCGATCATGGCCGGAGCGTCGGGCCCGAAGTTGTACGCGGCGAACTCGCTGTTCAGACTCGGCGGCGTGCTCGCTGCCTGCGCGCCGCGCTCGTACAACTCCAGCTCCAGCTCCTCGATCCGGTCTGGAGTCTGACGTGCCCGGCGCACCGTCCCCGCGGGCAGGTAGAGCACCGTGGCACTGTTCCACGGCGTCTCCGGGCTCAACTGCTCCTCGTCCGGATATTCGATCTTGTGGAAGAAGGATTCCTCGCAGAAGAACAGCAGATGACCGCTCACGGGCATCAGATCGACCCCACCGACGGCCGCCACAGCCGCACAGTCGAGTTCGGCGACGTAGCGCATCGGAAAGCGCCCGTCGTACAGCGGCCAGTCCACGTCATCGGGCAGCAGCGGAGTGCCGCCGCAACGCAGCCCCGGACCGTCAGGCCCCTCCGTGCCCCCGGGAAAAACGACCGCGGGACGCAGCAGACTGATGAAGCGCTCCGCGAACCGCTGCGGAAGATGCTCATGGGCAAGCTCAATGAAGTCAGCAGTGGAAGTCACAACCGGCACGCTAGCCAAAGGGACTGACAATGTGCGGGAATCCTCAGGGCCCAGCGATAGTCGCAGATCCCTGAGACAGCGAGCGGGGGCGAGCGCCGTAGGCCCGCGGACGTAGCGACCGAGGAGTGCCAGCAACCTCAGGGCCGCAGCGTGCTCAGCAGTCTGTGGTGCGGGTGCTGGTCGGGGAGGGTGGCCACGGAACGTTCGGCCAGGCGGACGGCGCGGGCGCGGTGTTGGGCGGGGATCTCCACGACGGTGGACTCGAGCAGGGCCCAGGAGAGGTCGTCAAGCTTCTGACGGACCTGGCTGGGGTCGGGTTCGCCGGTGAGGGCGGGGACGCAGGCGGATTCCAGTTCGGCGAGGGCTTGGAGGGGGGCCTCGTCGTCGGCCAGGGCGTCGGGGATGAACATGTCTACCTGCTCGGAGGCGGCGGCCTTGGCGCCTACGGCCTCGAAGACGTTGATCAGGGGGCTGACGTCGCCGGCGGTCATGGGGTCGTAGAGGCCGGGGAAGGCCTGCTCCTCGTAGCCGCTGTCGTAGCCGGCGATGTAGACGGGGGCGGCGGAGCCGGTGTGGGCCACGGCTCCGAGTGCCACTTCGAGGAGGCTGGCGGGCCAGTCGAGGTCGCGCAGGGCGTTGAGTCTGAGGTTGCCGGGCTGGGCGTCGATGAGACCGCAGAGCAGCAACTGTGCGGATTCCTGGGCGGACTGGATGTAGAAGCCGATGTCGGCGCTGTGCAGGCGGATCGGCTCGTCCTTGGCGCACCAGGCGCGCAGCCGGTCGCCGATGATCGAGTTGTCCACGACGTGGGTGAAGCGGGAGGCGGACAGGCGCAGGTCCGGGGAGGCTGCGGCGCGGGCCAGGATCCATTCGCCGATGCGCTTGGAGGCGGCGTACACGTCCGGGGAGTAGGGACGCAGCGCCTTGCCGGTGGACGCGCAGACGACGGTGCCGGTGCCGGCGCGCGCGGCGGCCTGCAGCACGTTCCTGGTGCCGAACACGTTGGTGGCGACCGTCCGCAGCACCTCGACCTCGGCGAGGCCGGGATTGCGCTGCGCGGCGACGTGGAAGACGATGTCCGGCCGGATCTCCGCGAAGACCTCGTCGAGGCTGGACCGGTAGCGCACGTCTCCGTAGACGAACTCGACGCCGTCGATCCGGGGCAGCGCGGTGCGGCCGCGGCTCATGCTCACCAGCCGCGCGGGACGGTGCGGTAGCAACTGCTTGAGGAGCACCTGGCCGATGCAGCCGGTGCCGCCGGTCACGAGAATGGTGGCGCCTTCGACGCGCGCCGCGAGTTCGTCCTGCGGCAGTTCGATCCCCCGGGAGCGCACTCCCTCGAACCGCCGGTACTCCGCGAGCGACTGGGGCTTGAGCTCCAGCAGTTCGCGGGTGAGACATCGCAGCCGTTCGACCTGGTCCGCGGTCAGCTCCGCGGATCGGGGCGGCGCGGCCGCTCTGAGGTCGCCCAGCAGATCATTGATGCTTCTCACAGTGTCCTCCCCAACGCAGGCCCACACCCGCGGCGGTTAGCCGGGCGACGGCCGCACACCACTTGCCGCTACACTGCGGCACCGAAGAATTACGAAGCTAGCACAGGAAGTCGTGCCGGACGCGGCGCGTCGGAAAATTTCCGGTTGCGGGATCAGCTCACCCGGCGCACACGGTAGCATCTCCAACCGTCGGCTTGATGAGTTCGGCTCAGAACAGTTCATGAGGGGGCAGGAAACTTCATGTCCGAAGTCCTCGGCAGGCGTCGCGTGCGGCCTCGCAGCCCCGGCTTCCCCACTGTGACCAGGGTCGCGACCGATCCCGAGAGCACGACACAGGATCTCGGCGGACTGCTGCCCGTCCCCCCGGACGACCGCGAGAAGTACTCGTACACGAAGCGCGGCACCCGCCTGCTCGTGGTGTTCTCGACGCTCAGCTTCCTGGCACTCGCTTACAGTCAGGTCCTGATGACCCGGCTTTCGCCGTGGATGTGGATTTATGTCCCATTCCTCGGATTCACCATCCTGTATTTCCTGGTGTCGCAGATCTCGACGGCGATCAGTCCGGACTTCGACCTCGCCGGGCACCGCAAGATCGTCAACTCCTGGCAGCCCGAGACGTACCCGGCGGTGGACGTGCTGCTGCCGGTGTGCGGCGAGCCGACTCCGGTGCTGCGCAACACGTGGGAGAACGTCGCGGCACTGCGGGCGCACTATCCGGGCCGGGTCACCGCGTACGTGCTCGACGACTCCTCCAGCCCGCACCTGCAGAAGCTGGCCGGCGAGATGGGCTTCGTGTACGCGGGCCGGGCGAACCGCGGCTGGTACAAGAAGGCCGGGAACCTGCTCTACGGCTACCGGATATCGCACGCGCCCTACATCCTGCTGCTGGACGCCGACTTCGCGCCCCGGGCGGACTTCCTCGACGAGGTGCTGCCGCTGATGGAGGCGGACCCGACGATCGGGATCGTGCAGACCCCGCAGTTCTTTCGGGTGCTGGACCAGCAGACCTGGCTCGAGCGCGGCGCGGGCGCGGTGCAGGAGCTGTTCTACCGCAACATCCAGACTTCGCTGTCCACCTACGACGGGGCGATCTGCGTCGGCACCTGCGCCGTCTACCGCCGTGCCGCCCTCGAGGACAACGGCGGCATGACCCTGATCGAGCACTCCGAGGACGTGCACACCGGCTTCGACCTCTACCGCAAGGGCTGGCGGCTGCGCTACCTGCCGCTGGCGCTGTCCACCGGGGTCTGCCCGGACAACGTGGCCGCGTACGTCAACCAGCAGTACCGCTGGTGCTCCGGCAACATGAGCATGCTGGGCAGCAAGAAGTTCTGGGGCACGAAGCTGCCCTGGCGGGTCCGATTGAGCTACCTGTCCGGGTTCTTCTACTACGTGCACACGGCGCTGGCCACGTTCATCGTCCCGCTGGTGCCGTTGGCGCTGATGATCTTCTGGTCGCGCGAGATGCGGGTGGACAACCTGGTCTGGGTGCTGCCCGGCCTGCTCTACGCGGGCATCATCTTCCCGCTCTGGCACCGGGTCCCGTACCGGCTCGAGGCGTACGCCTGCCGGATGACGTACGGCTGGGCGCACGTGTTCACCATCTACGACGTGCTGCGCAAGAAGCGGATGGGCTGGCAGCCGACCGGTTCGGCGTCCAAGAAGCAGGGCAAGAACGCCCGCTTCTGGTACGGCATGATCGGCTGGACGTCGGTGTCCGCGGCCGCGTGGGTCGGCGTCGCGCTGTGGCGGATGAAGACCGGCGACCCGATCGACTACGCGCTCTTCCTCGCCTCCGGGCTGTTCTACATGGCGACCGCGGCGCGGGTGTTCGCCCGGCCGTCGAAGGCGGCGGGCTGATGCGGCGCGGGCGGATATCCGCGGCCCTGCTGGCCACGATGCTCGTCGCGGCCTCGCTGGCCGGCTGCTCGGTGATCCGTTCGGCGGGCACCTGGAACGACGCGCGGCACCCGGTCGCGGGCTCCGGCGCGAAGGGCGCGGCCCCGGCCCCCACCACGACCGCGAGCAGCACGGCGACGGCGGACCAGAGCGCGCCGCTGGCCCCGGCGTACGACGTGACCTCGCTGCTGAACCCGAAGCGCAAGTACCTGGGCCTGGAGATCGACGGCTCGCCCGACTCGACGGCCCCGGCGAGCCAGTTCGCCTCCTGGGTCGGCACCAAGCCGAACCTGCTCGGCCAGTACCTCGCCTGGGGCACGTCCTTCGACACCCAGGCCGCGTCCAACGCGTGGTCCTACGGCGCGATGGACTTCGTGGTCTGGGAGCCGTGGAGCACCTCGCTCTCCGACATCGCGGCCGGCAAGACCGACAGCTACATCACCGCCTTCGCGACGGCCGTGCGCACCCTGAACGTGCCGATCGCGCTGAGCTTCGGCCACGAGTTCAACGGCAACTGGTATCCGTGGGGCACCAGCAAGGCGACGGCGGCGCAGTTCGTCGCGGCGTGGAAGCACGTGCACGACCTGTTCGCGGCGGCCGGGGCGACGAACGTCATCTGGATCTGGGACCCGAACGACATCTACCCGGTGCCGGACGTGTCGCTGCAGGACTACTATCCCGGGGACTCCTACGTGGACTGGGTCGGGGTGACCGGCTACTGGACGCAGCAGGGTCCGAACAGCTACAGCACGCTGTATCTGCCGACGCTCACCGAGATCCGCGGGTTCACCCAGAAGCCGTTCATCATCGCGGAGACGTCGGTGGAGGCGGGCACGAACGAGGTCCGCTCGCTGCAGGACCTGTTCGCGGCCGTGGACCAGCACTCCGACATCATCGGTTTCGTCTGGTACGACTACAACAAGGGCGGGGACTGGCGCATCGAGAACCGACCCGTCCTGGAGACCGAGTTCCGCGATGAGCTCGACCTGAACACGAGCCACTTCGGCTTCACGGTGAGTGGTGTGAAGTGAGCGAGAGTTCGTACGACGACGCCTTCGCCGAGACCCAGCTGATCGCGATGCCCGGCAAGAGCCGCGCGGCCGCGCCGGAGCCCGACGAGGACGACCTGACGCTGCGGGTACCGGACAAGACCGAGCAGCCGGCCGAATCGAAACCGGAGCGCCCGAAGCCGGAGCGCCCGGACGCGAAGCCGGAGGGCGAGAAGTCGGCCCTGGCGGACGACGGCGGCCACTCCGGCCCGCCGAAGTGGCAGGACCACGTGCCCTTCGACGAGACCGGCGTGCTGCTGCGTCCCGAGGTCTTGCAGCATCGGGCGATGCAGGCCGAGACCGAGCTGATGAGCGCCATCAAGCTGGACGACGGCGCCCCGGACGACGGCTCGGAGGCGGCGAAGGCGCAGCGGCCGGGCTTCTGGACCGGGGCCCGGACGCGGCGCGGGCTGCTGAGCTTCATCCTGCTGCTGCAGGCCGTACTGACGCTGCGCAACAACAACTCGGCGTTCGAGGACGAGGCGCTCTACCTCTACGCGGGCCACCTCGAGCTCGGGCACCTGCTGTACGGCACGGCGCTGCCCACGAACTTCTGGTCCTACTTCTCCGGCGCACCGACGCTCTATCCGGTGGTCGGCTCGGTCGCGGACCAGGTCGGCGGACTGTTCGCGGCCCGGCTGCTGAGCCTCGTGCTGATGCTCGGCACGACCGGCCTGCTCTATCTGCTGACGCGGCGGATGTTCGGCACCCGCGCGGCCCTGTGCGCGGCGGCGCTGTACTGCTGCTCCGAGGCGACCGTGTTCGTCGGCGGACTCGCCACGTACGACGCGCCCGCCCTGTTCCTGCTCGCGCTCGCGGCCTGGCTGGTGGTGCGCTTCGCCACCGCGCACTGGCCGCTGTACCTGCTCGCGGTGTTCCCGGCGGCGCTCGCGGTCGGCACGAAGTACGCGGCGCTGATGTTCGTGCCCGTCATCGTGCTGCTGGCGCTGTTCGCCGCCGCTCCGTACGCGGGGAAACTGGCGTTGATCCGGCCGGTCGCGCTCTGCATCGGGCTGGTGGCCGTGCTCTGGGCCATGACGAAGATCGCCGGACCCACCGCGCTGCAGGGCGTGCAGCAGACGACGACCGCCCGAGCGCAGGGCACGAACACGATCTTCTACGTGGTCCAGCAGGGTGGCGAATGGGGTGGCGTGGTGTTCGCCGCGGCCCTGCTCGGCGGCGTGTACCTGGTGATGCTGCCGTACCTGCACGGCCACCCCGCGCTGCCCGCCGCGCGCTGGCAGCGGGTGATCCTGGCGCTGCTGCTGGCCGGGACCGCGGCGCTGCCGATCATGTACCAGGCCTACCTGCACACGGTCACGTCGCTGCAGAAGCACGTCGGCTTCGGCCTGTTCTTCGCCGCGCCGCTGGCCGGGTACGGCCTGGTCCGGCTGGTCGGCTCGCACTTCCACCGGGCGCAGCTGGGCATCGGCGTGCTGGTGCTCTGCTTCGCGCTGGGCATGGGGCAGTCGCTGTCGCTGTTCCACGGCTGGCCGAACTCGAACACGATGATCACCGAGCTGGTGAAGTACCAGAAGCCGGGCGGGCACTACCTCGTCGAGGCGGACTCGGTGGCGATCTACGCGCTGCGCGGCGACCCGGACGCCGAACCCCTGCAGTTCACCGACACGTTCTACTTCGCGTACACGAACGCGAAGGGGCAGACGCTGATCGGCGAGCCCGCGTACGAGGCGGCGATCGCGGCGGGCTACTTCCAGACAGTGGTCTACGACGGCCTCGACAACCCCGGCGTGGACCAGGCGATCGCCTCGGCGATGTACCGCGCGTCGAACTACCGGCTGGTCGCGACCATCCCGTCGATGACGAGCTACGGCCCCGCTTACTTCTACTTCTGGGCCAAGAAGAGCTAGCCTCGTTCGCATGACGAGGCAGGGCGGCCCGGCCGACGAGGCGACGACGGGCGAGCGCAGGCAGCACCGAGTGTTCGCCAGTTGGTATCCGGGCCGCGCGGCGGCGATGGACAAGGCCGGGTTCGCCGCGTACCGGGACCGCTTCCTGGCCGGGCTGTCCGGCCAGGTGCTGGAGCTCGGCGCGGGCAGCGGCCTGAACTTCGCGCACTACCCGCCGGAGGTCGAACGCGTGGTCGCGGTCGAGCCGGAGCCGCGGATGCGCGAGAAGGCGCTCCAGGCGGCGGCCGAGGCCTCGGTGCCGATCGAGGTGGTGGACGGCGTCGCGGAGGACCTCTCGGCGTTCGCGGGGCAGTTCGACGCGGCCGTGTGCTCGCTGGTGCTGTGCTCGGTCCCGGACCAGTGCGCCGCGCTCAGCCAGCTGCGGTCGGTGCTGCGCCGTCAGGAGGGCAGCGACGTCGGCGAGGTCCGGCTGCTGGAGCACGTGCGCGCGGCGGGCGGCGGGCTCGCGGCGGTGCAGCGTGCCCTGGACGCCACGGTCTGGCCGTGGATCGGCGCGGGCTGCCACTGCTCCCGCGACCTGACCGAGGCCATCGCGCCCGCCGGGCTCGCCGTGAAGTCCGCCGAGCGCTTCAAGTTCCCGCCCAGGGGGCTGACGATGCCGACGTCCCCGCACATGTTCGTCACGGCCGTACCTGAGCGCCGAGCGGATCCCGCACGACTCGGTCGATGACGAGCGTGGCCGCGGCGACGGCGTTCACGTGCGGGCCGAAGGCGGTCGGGACGATCGCGACCGGGGCGGCGCCGGGGCGGTGAACGGTCGCGTCGAGGTCCGGCAGGTACTCGGCGGCCTCGGTCAGGCCTCTGCCGGCGACGACGAAGAGTTCGGGGTCGAGGATCCCGGCGAGCGCGGAGACGGCGGCGCCGACGCCGCGGGCGCGCTCGCGCAGCAGCCGGTCGGCCTGCTCGTCCCCGGCGCGGGCGGCCTTCACGACGAGCTCGAAGCAGGGTTCGGGGATGACGCCGAGGCGCAGCGCCTGCTCGGTCACCGCGTGTTCGCCGACGCGGCCGAGGAAGCAGTTCCATGAGCCGCAGGAGCACGGCTCGCAGCCCGCGTCGAGACCGAGCGGGAGGTGGGTGACGTCCCCGGCCGCCGCGTGCGATCCGCGGTGCACGACGCCGTCCACGCTGTACGCGAAGCCGACCACGTTGCCGACGTAGAGGTAGCCGACGCTGCGGGCCAGCCGCGTGCGGCCGAACAGCGACTCGGCGGCGGCCATCGCGCGCACGTGTTCGTCCACGTGGACCGGCAGGCCGGTGCGCCGGGCGAACTCGTCCCGCAGGTCCACGTCGCGCCAGCCGAGTCCCGGGTGGCTCTCCAGGATTCCGGTCTCCGCGTCGATCCGGCCGCCGGTGATCACGCCGAGGCCGAGCAGGCGGCGCGGCCCGACGACCCGGCCGCGCAGCGAGCGCAGCCGCGCGCAGGCCTGTTCGATGACGGCGTCCGGGCTCGGATCCTCGTGTTCGAGCTCGCTCGCGCCGAGCCACCGGCCACGCAGGTCGAGCAGCCCGAAGACGCTGCGTCGGACGCCGATGTGCACGCCGAGGACGGCCCAGCCGGACGCGTCGAGGTCCACCGGCACCCGCGGCCGGCCGAGGGTCTGCGCGGCGTCCGGGCCGTCGAGCTCGCGGACCAGGCCGCGTTCGGCGAGCAGCGGGAGGAGTCGGGTGACCGTGGCCGGGCTCAGGCTGCTGAGTTCGGCGATGCGGGTACGCGGCACCGGCCCGTGCAGCAGCACGGCGCGCAGCACCGCGGCGGCGTTGGCCGCCCGGGCGGAGGTGGGCATAGTCAACGCGAATGTTGACGCTGCCTCACGGTTTCTGTCAACGGTCCGCGTCGGGTCCGGCGGGTACCGCTCAGCCCTTCGGGCACCGCGGCGCGTTCGGGGTGACGGTCAGCGAGTCGACCTTCCAGCGCCGGTCCGGCTGCCGGGACACGCCGAGCTCCTCGTACGTCGGGCGCACGTTCTTCGCCTGGACCGCCGTGCCGACCACGTGCGTGCGCGACTCGCCGCGCACCACGTGCGACCAGTCGGCGCAGAAGCTGACCTTGGCCGAGCGCCCGGCCTTGACCGGGGTGTACGCGGTGTCCTCGAGCACGATCGTGCCGACCGGCTGGAGCTGGTGCGCGGTCCACTGCCTTATCTGCGCGGTCACCGTGGTCAGCCCGGAGCCGGTCCAGTACTCGGCGAGCTCGGGGGACTGCCCGGAGCCGGTGTACTCCGCCTGGACCATCGAGCGCATCGCCTGCTGCACCGTGAACAGCGCGGCGTACTCGGTGCGGTCGGCCAGCGCCGGGTGGTGGAAGGCCACCGCCACCGTCACCGGCAGGGTGATCCGCTGGTCCTGGTGCGCGGCGACCGCCGCGGTGGTCGGCTGGATCAGCGGCGGATCCGCCGGGGTCTGCGCACAGCCCGCGGCCAGCGCCGCCATCGCCCCCGCCGCGAACACGCCCGTGTATCTGCGGCCCGTCCTCGTCACACGCACCTCCCCAAGGTAACGCTACGTAACGCAGCGCGCACCGTCAGTCGGCGAATGTGTGACGTGCGTGCCTCAGCCTCCCGAGTCGTCCAGTTCGGCGCCCTCCGGGACGGTGTCGTCGTCGCGGTTGTCGAGCCAGCCGTACGGCAGCACGACCCGCGCCGGCGAGTTGGTCCGTCCCCGGGGCTTGCCCAGCACCTCGGTCGGGAACGGGGCGTCCTGGTCGAGCTTTCCGAGCAGGTCGTCGAGTTCCGTCAGGCTCGAGGCCATGGCCATGCCCCGGCGCAGTTCGGTGCCGACCGGGAAGCCCTTCAAGTACCACGCCACGTGCTTGCGAAACCCCGTGACGCCCTCGCGTTCGTCCTCGAGCCACTGTACGAGGAGTTCGGCGTGCCGTCGCATGATTTTCGCGACCTCGCCGAGCACCGGCATGGTCCGCTCGTCGCTGCCCGCGAAGGCGTTGGCGAGGTCCCGGAACAGCCACGGCCGGCCCAGGCAGCCGCGGCCGATGACGACGCCGTCGCAGCCGGTCTCCCGCATCATCCGCAGCGCGTCGTCGGCCTCCCAGATGTCGCCGTTGCCGAGCACCGGGATGTCCAGGGCCTGCTTGAGCCGGGCGATCGACTCCCAGTCCGCCTCGCCGGAGTAGCGCTGCTCGCCGGTGCGCGCGTGCAGGGCGACGGCCGTGACGCCCTCCTCCTGGGCGATCTGACCTGCCTCGATGTACGTCAGGTGGTCGTCGTCGATGCCCTTGCGCATCTTGATCGTGACCGGGATGCCGGCCTCGCGGGCGGGCTCGACCATGGCGCGCACGATCTGCCGGAACAGCTGCCGCTTCCAGGGCAGCGCCGAGCCGCCGCCGCGCCGGGTGACCTTCTTGACCGAACAGCCGAAGTTGGCGTCGATGTGGTCGGCGAGGTTCTCCTGCACGACCATCTCGGCGGCCTTGCGGACCGTGGCCGGGTCCACGCCGTAGAGCTGCAGCGAGCGCGGCTTCTCCTGCTCGCCGAACTCGATCATCCGATACGTCTTCGGGTTGCGGGCGACCAGCGCCTGCGTGGTGATCATCTCGCAGACGTAGATGCCCGCGCCCTGCTCGCGGCACAGCTGCCGGAAGGCGACGTTGGTGATCCCGGCCATGGGCGCGAGGACGACCGGCGGGTCCACCGGGTAGGGGCCGAAGCTGAGAGACGGATTCACCCCTCCAGGATCTCACGGGCCGACGTGGGGCCTCTCACGTCGACAGCCTCCCTACCCGCGGGTAGTGTCTATAGACGTCAACAGGGTTGCTGGTCGTGCGGGTCAGCAGCCTTTTTTCGTACGCATAGGACTTCAGGGAGCCCTACGTGCCGACGCTCGATGCGCCGTCCCCTCAGGCGCCGAAATACGTGTTCGACTTCACCGAGGGCCACAAGGACATGAAGGACCTCCTCGGCGGGAAGGGTGCGAACCTCGCCGAGATGACCAACCTCGGCCTGCCGGTGCCGCCAGGATTCACCATCAGCACGGACGCCTGCCGCGGCTATCTCGCGGCGGGGGCCGCGCCGGCGGGGCTGGACGAGCAGGTCTCGGTCTACTTGGCCGCGCTCGAGGAGCGGATGGGCCGCAAGCTGGGCGATCCGGCGGACCCGCTGCTGGTGTCGGTGCGTTCCGGGGCGAAGTTCTCGATGCCGGGCATGATGGAGACGGTGCTGAACATCGGCCTGTCGGACCTGTCCGTCTCCGGGCTCGCGCAGGTCGCCGGGGACGAGCGCTTCGCCTGGGACTCGTACCGCCGGCTGATCCAGATGTTCGGCAAGACCGTGCTCGGGATCGAGGGCGAGCACTTCGAGGAGGCCCTCGACGCCGCCAAGCGCGCCAAGAACGTGACGACGGACGTCGAGTTGGACGCCGCCGACCTGGCGCTGCTGGTCGACGCGTACAAGGCGATCGTGCGCGAGCAGGCCGGACGGGACTTCCCGCAGGACCCGCGCGAGCAGATGGACCTGGCGATCAACGCCGTGTTCGACTCGTGGAACACCGAGCGCGCGAAGCTCTACCGGCGCCAGGAGCGGATCCCGGGCGACCTGGGCACGGCGGTCAACGTCTGCTCGATGGTCTTCGGCAACCTCGGCCCCGACTCGGGCACCGGCGTCGCGTTCACCCGGGACCCGGCCACCGGGCACACCGGCGTGTACGGCGACTACCTGGCGAACGCGCAGGGCGAGGACGTGGTGGCGGGCATCCGCAACACCCTCTCGCTCCAAGAGCTCGAGGACCTGGACAAGGCCTCGTACGACGAGCTGATGCGCATCATGAAGGTGCTCGAGGACCACTACCGGGACCTGTGCGACATCGAGTTCACCATCGAGCGCGGCAAGCTGTGGATGCTGCAGACCCGCGTGGGCAAGCGCACGGCCGCGGCCGCGTTCCTGATCGCGGCGAACCTGGTCGACGAGGGCGTGATCACCCCGGACGAGGCTCTTGAGCGGGTGACCGGAGCCCAGCTCGCGCAGCTGATGTTCCCGCAGTTCAACTTGACCGGCTCGCCCAAGCGCATGGCCAAGGGCATGAACGCCTCCCCCGGCGCGGCCGTGGGCAAGGCCGTGTTCGACTCGTACACCGCGGTCAAGTGGTCGCGCTCCGGCGAGCGGGTCATCTTGATCCGGCGCGAGACCAACCCGGACGACCTCGGCGGCATGATCGCGGCGCAGGGCATCCTGACCTCGCGCGGCGGCAAGACCTCGCACGCGGCGGTCGTGGCCCGCGGCATGGGCAAGACCTGCGTGTGCGGCGCCGAGGAGCTCGACGTCGACACGAAGGCCCGCCGGTTCACCGCCCCGGGCGGCGTCACCGTCGAGGAGGGCGACGTCATCTCGATCGACGGCTCGACCGGCGCGATCTACCTCGGCGAGGTCCCGGTGGCCCCCTCCCCCGTCGTCGAGTACTTCGAGGGACGCCTCGGCGCCGACTCGCAGCGGGCCGGCGAGCTGGTCAAGTCCGTGCACCGGATCATGACCTGGGCCGACGAGAAGCGCGCGCTCTACGTCCGCGCGAACGCCGACAACCCGGACGACGCGGCGCGCGCCCGCAGGTTCGGCGCGCAGGGCATCGGCCTGTGCCGCACCGAGCACATGTTCCTCGGCGAACGCCGCGCCCTGGTCGAACGGCTGATCCTGGCCGAGGACGACAGCGAGCGGCAGAAGGTCCTCGCCGAACTGCTCCCGATGCAGCGCGAGGACTTCGTCGGCATCCTCACGGCCATGGGCGGCCTGCCGGTCACCGTGCGCCTGCTCGACCCGCCGCTACACGAGTTCCTGCCCGACCTCACCGAACTCTCCGTGCGCGTCGCGGTCGCCGAAGCCCGCGGCGAGGACAACGAGTCGGACCTCCGTCTCCTCCAGGCGGTCCACAAGCTGCACGAGCAGAACCCGATGCTCGGCCTGCGCGGCGTCCGCCTCGGCCTGGTCGTCCCCGGCCTGTTCATCATGCAGGTGCGCGCGATCGCCGAAGCAGCGGCGCAGGTCGCCAAGGCCGGCGGCGTCGCCCGAGTCGAGATCATGGTCCCGCTCGTCGGCGCCGTGCAGGAGCTGGAGATCATCCGCGACGAGGCCCGCGCCGTGCTCGACGAGGTCACCGAGACCACCGGCGCCGACATCAGGGCCCTGATCGGCACGATGATCGAGCTGCCGCGCGCCGCCCTGACCGCCGGACAGATCGCCGAGGCCGCCGAGTTCTTCTCCTTCGGCACCAACGACCTCACCCAGACCACGTGGGGCTTCTCCCGCGACGACGTGGAGGCCGCGTTCTTCTCCGCCTACCTGGACCGGGGCATCTTCGGCGTCTCCCCGTTCGAGACCCTCGACCGCGACGGCGTCGGCCGACTCGTGCAGCTCGCCTCCGAGGAAGGCCGCGCCACCCGGCCCGCACTCAAGCTCGGCGTCTGCGGCGAACACGGCGGCGACCCGGAATCCGTCCACTTCTTCCACAATGTCGGACTCGACTACGTCTCCTGCTCGCCGTTCCGGGTCCCGGTCGCGCGCCTCGAGGCGGCCAGGGCGGCCGTGCGTAACCCGCGAAGCTGAGTTTGCGGCACAATGACCGGGTGAGCCGACGCCTAAGGATACTGATCACAATCGCCGTGGTCGCGTGCCTCGGCGTCGGCGCCTGGTCGGAATGGGGTCCGCACGACGGGCCCGCCGGCGCGAAGTACGAACCCGCCGATGGGAGCGTGTACCTCGGCGTGTCCACGGACATCGGCCGCCTGGACGCGTTCGACTCCGCGGCGGGCCTGGGCAGCGGCCAGCATCCCGCCATCTACGACCAGTGGACCACCCCCGACGGCGGCGTGCAGCAGATCCTCACGAACGCCAAGTCGCGCACCGGCATGGCGCCGATGATCTCCTGGAACCTGCCGATGACCGGCGGCCAGATCACCGACGGCAGCAAGGACGCGTACCTGAAAGAGCAGGCGCTCGCCGTGAAGAAGTACGGCGGCCCGGTGTTCATCCGCCTCGACTGGGAGATGAACGCGAGCTGGTACCCGGACTGGAACCTGCCCGGCGTGACCACCGCGCAGTTCATCGCGGGCTGGCGGCACGTGTACGAGCTCTTCCAGTCCGAGGGCGCCGGCAACGCAGCGTTCGTCTGGTGCCCCACGCTGTGGAACGGTCCCGGCGGCCTGAGCCCGGACGCCTGGTACCCCGGCGACGCGTACGTCGACTGGCTCGGCATCGACGCGTACCCGCAGAGCGCCGTCACCAACTTCATCATGACCGGCCCGGCAGGCCTCGACGACACCGTCAAGTTCGCCACGCAGCACGACAAGCCGCTCATGGTCGCCGAATGGGCCCCCGCCCTCCCCCAGCCCGACACCGCCGCCGCCATGAACCTCATCTTCGACTTCGCCGCCGCGCACCCGAAGACCGTCAAGGCCCTGGTGTACTTCGACTTCGACACCAACGGCAAGGACTACACCCTCAAGGACCATCCCGTCGGCGCCAAGGCCTTCCGTCAGCAGGTGGACGGCAACTCGAAGTTCCTGCTGACGCTGGGCTAGCGGCCTGCCGCGCGGTCACTTCCACTTCCACACGACCGCCTGGGCCACGCCCGCGCCATCGACTCCGTTGCCCGCGACCACGTTGTCGGCGTTCACATCGACCGTCGGCCCCGGATAGCCGGCCGGACTGACGTATTTACTGGGCAGCGCAATGTACTTGCCGGCCCTGACATCGAACACCCAGGGTACGAACTTCCCCGGGGCTGACGAGAACCCGGACACGACACCGCGTCCCACGCCGGTGATCATGTTGGTCATGCTCCCGCGGTACGCGGTCATGTCCTTCATGGTGTGGGTCCGCATGTTGTACACGAACGGGATCGTCCTGCTCTCGCGGAATGCGTACCAGCCGGCGATGTAGTCCCCGTGGACGGCCAGCGCCTCGCTGTCCGTACCGGTGAGCGTGCCCAGATCAACCATGCGCGGGTGCCGAAGGTCGTCGTAGAACGCGTGCAGCGAACCGTCAGCGGTCTCAGCCCAGCCGATGACGACGTTTCCGTCAACCGCTGTCGCGTCACTGTTCGAGCCGCCCAGCGTGCCCAGGTCGATCATCTTCCTACCGCGCGTGGCGAACGCGTGGTACGCGGTATTCCCCGCGGTGTCGGAGTAGCCCACCACGGTGCTTCCGTACGCGGCCTGATCGACACCGTTCGGAATGCTGTCCCTGCCGCCGAGAGTGCCCAGGTCGGTCATCCTCTTCGTGCCGATGCGATACCGGAAGGCGTGCCTCGCGTCGTCACCGGCGGTATTGGCCCAACCCACGACGAAGTCGGCATTGACCGCGCCCGCAGAGGAATTGCTCCCGCCCAAGGTGCCAAGGTCGACCATGCGCGTGACACCCGGCCTCGTGACAACGAACGCCCTACTCTGGCCCGGCACACGCGTATACGCCCAACCCGCCACGATGTTGTCGTAGGCAGCGCTCGCGTCACTGTCCAGCCCGCCCAGGGTTCCCAGATCCACCCGCTTCCCGGTGCGCAGGCCATAGGCGAACGCATGATACGCACCGCTTCCCGGAGCCCCCACATTACCGACCACCTGCAGGCGCGAAATCGCGTTCGCGGTGACGCCGGATCCAAGATACGTCGGCGTCGGACGTGCACCCGCGCCCGCCCCAGCGCAGGCGTCAGCGGCACCCGGCACGACCAGGCCAGCACCCAACGCGGCAACAGCAAGCATCGCGCGGGCACCACGCCGGACGGAGCGAATCGAATGAGACGTCTTCATCGCAGATCTCCGATCCACGCGACACAAAGCCCATCCACTCCATCCTCGTGCCCTGATCAGCCGACCACCACGGTTCAAAGACCCCCGAAGCGCGGGACGTTAAGCTCTCAGGCCGCAGCGAGCGCGGCAGGTCAGGAGACCCCGTAGATCTCCCGCAGGCCCGCGAGGAGAATGCGGCTGCCGGGACGTGCGGCCTCGGCGACCAGGTCCGGGGCGAAACCGTTGGTGCTGAACACGCCGAGCGTCGCGCCGGTCGCGTCGTGGCCGGCCGCTGTCAGCAAATCGCGCAGGTGCTCGATGCGGCGGATCTGGGACAGCCCCGGCGCGCGCTCGCGGCACTTGGCCTCGGCGAGGAACACCACCGGAGCCCCGGCCGAGCGCGGCCGGACCCCGCGGCCGAGCGCGATCACGTCGATCTCGTGGCTGGTCTTGTGTTCCCGGCACGAGATGACCGTCTGGCCGACCGCGCCGACCTCGAGCCCTGCCTCGTCCTGGGCATGGCGAGCGGTCCACTCGGTGGCGAGCGCTTCGAAATGCGGGCCGAGGATCTTCGACTCCACCGTGTGCTCCACCTCGGTCCACACCCGTTGCGCGCGCCCGGCCTCCAGGTCCGCGAGGTAGGGCTCGATGACGAGGTGATGCAGGCGGACGATCGGGTCGGTGACGCTGATCACCGGACGCCGCTCCAGCAGCAGATCCTGGCGACGTTCGATGAATCCGGCCGCCTCCAGCATGCCGAGCTGATAGTTGAGGGACGTGGCGGGGCGGCCGAGCAAGCCGCCGATCTTCGTCGGCGAGCTCTCCCCGGCGGCCACGGCGGCCAGGATCGAGCCGTAGGCGGCCGAATCCCGAATGCGCGGATCCTCGTGCACCACGCGCTCGGCCTCGCTGAACAGCGGCACACTCGGGCGCAGCACGTTGCGCGCGAGCCATCCGCCGATCTCCGGTTCCGACTCGGGGAAGCGGGGATCAGGCGTCAGCTCGCGATATCCGGGTGTGCCACCGATGAAAGCGTTGTGACGGAAGGCCGCGTCGAGATCGTCGATCCCCCAGTAGGCACGGGCGTCGCGGTAGCCGAACGGCCTGATGCGCAGTTCCAGCGCTCCCCGACCGCGAAGCGCCTTCGTTCCCGAGAGCAAGCCGGACATCACCGAGATCGCCGAGCCGCACAGGACGAGTCTGAGCGCGGGTGCCGTGTCCCCGGAGCCGGGCCCGATCCGGTCGTAGAGACCCTGCACGATCGAGGCGAGCCCGGGAGTCTCGTGGACGAGATACGGGAACTCGTCGAGCACCAGCAGCGCCGGCGCCGAGTCGCCCGACGCACTGCGCACCCGAGCCGACATGAGTTCCGCCGCCGTGCCGAGCGCCGACTCCCATCCATCGAAGCCGAACGCTCCGGCCGGGACGCCGTGCCACGCGGCGAGCGACTCCGCGAACCGGGCGAGAGCGATGTTCTCGACCTGCTCGGTCGCCAGGTGGTAGATGCCGCCGTTCGCCTCGGCCAGCCTTCGCAGGAGGTAGGACTTACCCTGCCGCCGCCGCCCGTACACGATGGCGATACGCATGCCCGGCAGCGGCGAGGTGGCGAACTCGGCCAGGTCGGCCCACTCCTCGTCCCGGTCGAACACATCGACTGGCTTGGTCACCGCAGCCCGCCTCCAGCTAGCATGAATACAGTTAAGCTAAGTGTAGCCATACTAGGCAGCCTCCGTGAACAACCAGGTCAGAACACTATTGACCAGGGGTATACACCGAGTGCATACTGACTTTCGTGAGCGTACCTCTGACCCTGCTGGGACTGCTCGACCGCGAGCCGAGCCACGGATACGACCTCAAGCGGGACTACGACGCGTTCTTCGGGAAGGACAAGCCGCTGCCGTTCGGGCAGGTGTACTCGACGCTCGGGCGGCTGGCGCGGGACGGGAAGGTCACGGTGGGGGCGAGCGAGCCGGGGGACGGGCCGGACCGCAAGCGGTACACGATCACCGCGACGGGGCGGGCCGAGGTCGAGGCGTGGCTCGCCGAACCGGCCGCGCCGGAGCCGCACCTGCAGTCGGTGCTCTTCGCGAAGGTGGTGCTCGCACTCATGCTCAACCGGGACGCGGCCCGGTACCTCGACGCGCAACGCGGCTCGCATCTGCGGCGTATGCGTGAACTGACGGAGATGCGCCGTGGCGGGGCGACGATGGACGTGCTGCTCGCCGACTACGGCCTGTTCCACCTCGAAGCGGACCTGCGCTGGATCGACGCCACCGAGGCGCGGCTCGGCGCTCTCAGAGAAATGGTGAGCAAGCCATGAGATCCATAGACCCGACCGCGGCGGCGGACTCCGCGCGCGGCCCCAGTATCGAGCGCCGAGCCATCCTCGAGGCGCGCGACGTGCACCGCTCGTTCGGCCAGACCCCTGCGTTGCGCGGTGCCGACCTCGCCGTGGGCACCGGCGAGATCCTGGCCGTGATGGGCCCGAGCGGATCCGGCAAGTCCACGCTGCTGCACTGCCTCGCCGGGATCTACACGCCCGACCAGGGCGAGATCCGGTTCGACGGCGAACGCATCGACACGCTCGGCGACGCGCGACGCACCGAGTTGCGGCGCACCGCGTTCGGCTTCGTCTTCCAGTTCGGGCAACTGATCCCGGAACTGACCGTGGCCGACAACATCGCCATGCCGCTGCTGCTCGGCCGGACCCGCCGCAAGGAGGCGTACCAGCGGGCTGACACGTGGCTGGACCGGCTCGGCCTCGGCGGGCTCGGCGCACGGCGGACCGGGGAACTGTCCGGCGGCCAGGCGCAGCGGGTCGCGATAGCCCGGGCCCTCGCGCCGCGTCCCAAGGTGCTGTTCGCCGACGAACCCACCGGCTCGCTCGACTCGCTGACCAGCGAGACCGTGATGGACCTGCTGGTGACCACGGCGCGGGCCGAGGGGACGACCGTGGTGCTGGTCACGCACGACGCCCGGGTCGCCGCGTGCGCCGAACGGACCGTCATGGTGCGCGACGGCAAGGTCTCCGCGCTGACCGAGTTCGAGGTGGCGCGCTGATGTACCGGCTCGGACTACGCCTGACGCTGCGCAGCGGCAAGGAGGCGCTCACCCGGCTGCTCGTGACGATGGCGGCGGTGGCGGCCGGTGTCACGATCCTGCTGGCCGTGCTCGCCGACTTCCACGCGTTCCAGTACACGAACAACCAGCCGCGTTGGCAGAGCACGCAGGGCACGACGATCACGGGAGGATCGTCGTACTCGTACACGGTGAGCGGGCCGAACGCGGACAGCGAGCTGTGGAACTACCGCGAGACGGTGTTCCGGGGCCGGACGATCGACGAGGTCGACATCGCCGCCCTCGGCCCGCACGCGCCGCTGCCGCCGGGAATCAGTTCCCTGCCGAGCGCCGGACAGTACGACGCGTCGCCCGCGCTGGCCGCGCTCATCGCCTCGACCCCGTCCGGCGAACTCGGCGACCGGTTCCCCGGAATCCAGGCGGGAATCGTCGGTGACAGGGCCCTGACCGGCCCGGACGCGCTCGTCGTCTACGTCGGCTACACCCCGTCGCAACTGGCCGTCCGTCCCGCCACGATTCAGGTCACGAAGATCGCGGGCGGCGCGCAGACCAGCGTGTGGACGAACTACTTCCGCTACGCCTTCGCGATCGGCGCGGTCGCGTTCGTCCTTCCGATCCTGATCCTCATCGGCATGGCCACGCGGCTCGCGGCCACCCGCCGGGAGGAGCGGTACGCCGCGCTGCGCCTGGTCGGCGCCACCAACCGGCAGATCGCCATCATCTCCTCGGTCGACGCGAGTGTCAGTGCCCTGGCAGGAACGCTGCTCGGTATACTGCTCTTCGTCGCGCTCCAACCGCTGCTCGCCGACATGGCCCTGTTCGGCTCGAAGTACTTCTCCTACGCCGTCACCCCGAGCGCACTCGGATACCTCGCACTGCTGGTCTGCGTGCCGCTGGCCTCCGCGGTCGCGTCCCTCATCTCGCTGCGCCGCGTCCGCATCTCCCCGCTGGGCGTCACCCGCAAGCAGACCCGCCCCGCGCCGAGCGTGCTGCGTGTCATCCCCCTGCTACTCGGCATCGCACTGTTCGTATACGGCGTCTCCGTGACGACGCAGCAGGAACTCGGCCCCGCCGTCTACCCGGGCCTGCTGCTCACGCTGCTCGGCCTCGTCATCGCCGGACCGTGGCTGACCTCCGTGGCCGCACGCCTCCTCGCCCGACGCACCGGCGCGGCCCCCTCGCTGCTCGCCGCCAGACGCCTCGCGGACACGCCGAGCGCCGCCTTCCGAGCCGTCAGCGGCCTCGTCCTCGCGGTCTTCCTGGGCTCGATGCTCGCCGGACTGATGCCGACCGTCAACGAGACCACGGCCACCCCGACCGCCTCCGCACTCTCGAACGTGCTGCTTGACACCTTCACGTACTCCCCGGTCTGCGGCAACGACGTGAACTGCACCGGCGGAATCCCCGCCAAGAACGCCACCACGACAGCCGGAATGCTCGGCCTGGCCCCCGCCACCGGCAACGCCCTCATCCAGCAACTGAAGACCTTCCACGGCGTAGCGGTCGTGCCCTACTACTCCCTCCCCCTCGACGCACAGGCCCGCGCCGACGCCCCACCCGGAGGCGGAGCCCCCAAGGGCGGCGGCAACGGCGCACCCCGCCGAGCGGCCTACGACTCCGCCCTCAGCTGCGCCGCGCTCGCCCAGATCCCCGCACTAGGCACGTGCGCGGCGGGCAGTGCCACGACCGAAGCCGACACCAGCAACCTCACCAGCGACAACCCGCGGGACAGCGCCCAGCCCATCGCGGAACCCGGGCAGCCCGCCGTCACCCAGAATCTCAGCACCCTGTATCTACGCGGCGTCCTCATCAAGGTGACCGACCCGACCACGCTAGAACTGGTGCGCACGTTCCTGGTGACGCACACGCCGCTCTCCCAGTCCGGCATGGCCCCCCGCACCTTCGGCGAGTCCGTGCAGGCTCGCGAACAGGTGGCCGACATCGTCCAGCGCATGATGAACATCGCCGTGGTCCTCACCCTGCTCGTAGCCGGATGCAGCCTGGCCGTGGCCACCGGCGGCAGCCTCGTCGAGCGCAAACGCCCCTTCACCCTCCTCCGCCTGACCGGCACCCCCGTCCGCGTCCTCTACAAGGTCGTCCTCCTCGAGGCCCTACTCCCTCTAGCCGCCGCCACCGTCCTAGCCATAGCCGCCGGCTACGGCCTGGCCGTGATCGCCGCCACCAAGGTAGCCCCCGCCGGCACCCCGATCCCCGCCCCCGGCACCGCCTACTACCTCACCATGGCCATAGGACTGCTGGCGGCCCTAGCCCTCATCACCGGCACCCTCCCCTTCCTCAGCCGCCTGACGAGGTCGGACAACGCAAGGTTCGAATAGTACGGCTGTCCTTCGCGGGCGAGGCGCCTGAGCATGAAGACGAAAGAGGCGCTGGGCACGGAGTCGCGTGCGCGGCTGGAGACCTTGCTCGGGGCCACCGAGGACGAGTTCCAGAATGTGTACTCGCATCTGGCGGAGTACGAAGTTCTCCAGCGTGAGGCGAGGGCGCTGACGACGGAACTGCAGACGGTTCGCGACGGCGACTCGGCGGCAGCCGGAGTGCAGGCGGCAGTGCTCGAGGCGGTAGCCGTGCTCGATGTGAGTGCTACGCGCATGGCCACGGTCACGCAGGAGCTGCACAGCGCGCACGAGGCCGTGCTGGCTTCAGCCGATCGGCTTCGGGCGGCCATCGCGGCCGGGGAGGACGTCGGCCCGCTCACCGAGCTTGAAGAGGCGTTCGACGCGCTGCGCGAGCGTACCCGCGAACTGGACTCGACACGGGGATTGCTCGACGAAACGCGACAGGCCCTTGATCGCGCATCCGAGGCGGTCGCCGAGGCGAGCGACACGGCGGCGTGAGGCACCGAGCCCCACGCCGCCGCAGCCATCGCCTACCTACGAGACCGCCCCACCCTCACGAACTGTCCGAGCGCCAGATCCAGTAGTAGCCGGTGCCGTATTCGTCGCTGTCCTTGACCTTGGCGATGAGGGTGTAGCCCTTCTGGGCCAGGAGCGGGGGGTCGATGGTGTTGTCGAGGGCGGCGGTGGGGCCGAAGCGGAGGACGATGAGGCCGAAGTACTGGTCGGCGATGGCCTGCTGGTAGGCGGGGACGCCGCTGAGGACCTGGCCCTTCTTGGTCGTGTAGGTGAAGGAGAAGGTGCTGTACCACTGGTACGGCTGGGTCAGGTCGCTGAGGTAGTACCTGGGGACCTCGTCCTCCTCGGCGAGGATGCGGTCGGTGACGGGGCGGACCTGGGTCTTGAGGTCGGTGACCATCTGGCTGGAGTTGGGCCAGCCGTCGTAGAGCTGAGTGGACTGGACGATGGCGGCCCATGTGAGGGCCAGGCAGACCATGAGGCCGGCGAGGAGTCGTCTGGGGTCGCGGGCGCCCACTCGGAGGAGCGCTGCCAGGGCCACGCCGGCTACGGGGGCGGCGAAGAGGAGGCCGAAGCCTACGTGTTTCTGGAGGGACGTGGCCGTGTGCAGGTGTAGTTGGTACGCGGGGGCCAGCAGCGCGGTGCATGCCAGGGAGAGGCTGAGGAGCAGGCGCATGACGGCGGCTGCTCGGCTCTCGCCGTTCTTGCGGGCCAGCCTGGCGTCGACGTATACGCCTGCGAATGCGAGTGCTGCGACGCCCGCGCCCAGTTCGGCGGCCATCTTCAGTATGTAGGTGTACGAGTCGCCGCCGGTGGCACGGTTCGTGGTCGTCGAGGTGATGCCGGCGACGTAGCTGGGGCCGAGGAGTTTGAGCCAGCCGTAGACGAGGCCCGCGAAGGCGAGTGTGAACAGCAGGCCTCTGCCGATCGACGCGATCCAGCCTCTTCGCCGCGCCTCGCCGGTGCCCTTCACGTGGCCGCCGTATCTGCCTACGAAGACGGCGACGAGGGCGATGGTCGGGACGAACAGCAGGCCCGCGTACTTCGTGCCGACCGCCAGCACCGCCGGGGGGACGGCGAGCAGCACGAGGGGGGCCACGCCGCGTGCGGTGGCGACGACGATCCAGAGCGAGAACGCCAGGAGGAACAGGGACATCGGGTCGTACGTGGCGAGTCTGCTCAGGAACAGCGTCGGGGCCGCTACCGCGAACAGGGCCGCCGCGCAGGCTGCCGCCGGTCGGCCGTACAGGCGCCTGGTCACTCCCCATACGCAGCACGTCGCGCCGAGCATGAAGACGAGGCTGAGTGCGCGGGCGCCTTCGAGACCGAAGCGGCCGTCCATCGCCGCGCCGAGGATCGGGTAGAGGAACGGCGCGCCGGAGAAGTACGTCGAGTAGTTGTCGAACGTGGTCTGGTGATGCAGCAGCCACGCGATCTCGTGGTGCCCGGCGTAGAGGTACAGCGCCTCGTCCTCGAACGCCGTGTTGTGCAGCCGGATCGCGAGCGCGATCTGCAACGCGAGTACGGCGAGCAGCGGGAGGCGGCCGATCAACCAGCGGCCGAAACGGTGCGTGGTGAAGCGCTGCCAGGGGCTCGGGCCGATGTACGTCTCGGGGTCGACGGTATGGATGACCGCGGGGGCCGAGGAGGGAGGGGATGGCGCAGCGGACGGAGAGGGGGGTGCGACCGTCATCGGTTGTCCACCTTTCCGAGCGCCGTGGCCAGTTTCTGGAACTGGGCCACGGTCTGCTTGTCCGCGGTCAGTGCCCAGGGCTTGGCGTCCTTGCCGGTCAGGTCGCTCACCGGGCCGGCCTCCTGGTACACGACGGCGGCCACGTCGGTGCGCGCGGCGACCGCGAGTTGCAGCTTCTGCAGCCAGGCGACGCGGGCGGCGGGGGTGCCGTCCAGCGAGACCTGGAGCAGCAGTTGCTTGCCGGGGTGGCGCAGCGCGGCCGCGGCCAGTTGCTTGGCCGGGTCGACCCACGTCGTCTTCGGGAACTCGGCCAGGGTCAGCGCCACGGCGTCGATCTGGCTGGCGGGCGGCGTATAGGCCTGGTCGGTGCCCGGGTCGCCGGGTGTCCAGACCCACGAGACGTTATGCGCTCCGGCCTGAGAGAACAGTTCCCTGATGTGCGCCCAGGCCCGCGGGATGTCCTGCGGGATGCCGCCGTTGGCCACGCCGGAGCTGGCCGAGTAGTTGCGGTCGGCCTGCGGCAGCACGGTGAGGTAGAGCGGCTTGCCGTACGCGGCGATCTCCTGGGCCCACGTGGTGATCTGCTGGTCGTCGCTGCCGTTCGCGATGGCGGTCAGCGCCGAGGTCAGGCTCGCTTTTCCGTTGTCGGAGAACACGACCGTGAGCCACGGCACACCGCCGTTGACCGCGATCGAGTCCGCCCAGCCGTAGTCGAAGGAGTCCCCTATCTCCTGCGTCCGGGCCGTGGTGCCGAACGTGACGTTCAGCTGCTTCTCGATGGCCTCGACCCCGGTGCCGCCGTACGGCGTGGCGAGCGCGCCGACGCCGATGTACGGGTGCGCGGGCAGCGCGGCGGCCGTCAGGTGCAGCGGCTCGGAGGACGCGCTGAGCGTGCTGGTGTCGAGGACGAACAGCATCGCGCCGCCGACCACGAGCCCTGCGAACGCCGTGCGCGGCTTGGGCAGCTTCGGCGCGCGGGCCGGACGCGGCGCGCGGTGCCGGCGCTGGTGCGGATCCGGCTTCGGGATGAGATCGTGCGCGGGCGCGTGGCCGCCGTGCAGCGCCGCCTCCTGCCGCTCCTTGCGGGCCTGGCGCGTGTCCAGGACCACCAGGATCATGTGCATCCCGGACATCATGCACAGGTACAGCAGCCAGAATCCGGCCAGCCAGTACGCCGTGCCGCCGGAGCTCAGCATGAGCTTCACCAGGGCTACGAGGCAGCCCGCGACGACGATCAGGTGCAGCTGCGCGGTGCGCCAGGGGGACATCGTGCCGCGCTTCTTCGGCGTCAGCGTGAAGTCGCCCTTGCGTCCGATCACGACCCGGAACGCGGCCTGCAGCAGCACCGGGAACGAGCCGTAGTTGATGATGATGCAGCGCCAGCTCGTGATGTCCCAGGCGGCGTGCCAGAATCCCGCTATCGACAGCGCGAAGTAGGGCACGAAGTAGAGCAGGAAGTCGGTGGCCGTGGCGCCGCGCACGCCGCTGATCCCGGTCAGCACGAACAGGATCGGCGCGATGCAGAAGATCAGGTCGCGCACGCCGCACCAGTAGTGCGTGGTCGCCAGCAGGTAGTGCGCGCGCTGCTGGGCGGTCAGGCCCTTCTTGCCCTTCGGCGCGGGCAGCAGCAGGTCGCGCCAGTGGTCCCACATGATGTTCAGGGTGCCGCGCGCCCAGCGGTCCTGCTGCTTGAAGAACGAGGCGAGGTCCAGCGGCCCGAGGCCCACGGCGAGGATGCCGGTGAAGTACACCGAGCGCCAGTTCGCGGCCATCCGGATGGAGGCGGCGAAGTCCTCGGTGATCGAGCCGGTCGGGATGCCGCCGATGGAGTCGATCGCGGCGGCCCGCATCAGGAAGTTGGTGCCGCAGATGAACGCCGAGTTGTGCGCGGCCTTGCCGGGGCACAGCAGCCGGTAGAACAGCGACTGCTGGTCGTCGGCCCAGCGCGCGACGGGGTTGGTGCGGTTGCCGTAGAACTGGCCGGACTGCACCCAGCCGACCTCCGGGTCGTCGAACGCGGGGATCAGCTTCAGGAAGAAGTCCTCGCGCGGGACCTGGTCGCAGTCGAAGATGCACAGCAGCACGTCGCCCTCGGCCCCCACGACCGTGCGCGCGTTGTTGATGTTGCCCGCCTTGGCGCCGCCGCCGACCGTGCGCACGACGTGCAGCACGCCGAGTTCCTCGCACAGCGCGGAGATCTCCGGCACCGTGTCCTTCTTCGCGACGTAGCCGTCGTCGCAGACCACGATCACTATGTCGGTGTACGGATGCTCCTCGAGGTACGCGGCGCGCGCGGCCAGGATTCCGGTCAGCGTCGGGCGCAGCACCTCCTCGCCCTCGTCCACGGTCGGCACGAAGACGTAGACCGGGTACCGGAAGGGGTCGACGCGGCGCTCCTCCGGCACGTACCGGCGGCCGTAGAACGCCTCGGGCTCGGCGGGCGGATTGCGCGGCCACAGACCGATGTGCAGACCCATCGTGTGTATCGCCGCGTGCATCTCGGCGAGGTACAGCGGGATGCCGATGATCCAGCCGGGCAGCGGATGCCCGCCGATCGCGATCACCGTGAAGCGCCACGACAGGTAGTTGACGCCGCTGGTGAACACGGCCAGGGCGAAGGCGATGTTGCGCAGCTGCCGGCCGCGCCAGCCCGCGACCCAGGCCAGGCCCAGCGCGAACGCGAAGGCCGCGGCGGGAAGCCACGGCCCCGGGCGTTCGACCGCGATGACGACGGCCACCGCGAACAGTCCGAATCTGCTGAGCCACAGGGCCCAGGGCGCCACCTCGCGGGCCGGCGCGGCGATCGGATCCTCCAGTCGGACGACCGGCAGCACGCCGGTCTCCGCGTCCTGGTGCCCCGCCAGTAGCGGTTTCGGGCGCGGTCTGTCTTCGAGAACGGTCATACGGCCACTTCCCCACCCTTTCGCGCAGCCTGAAGCCCCCCAGGGCCCAAAGACGGCTCAGCCCGCGGGCACCACCATGCCGCGGGTCGGTGATCAATTCGGGACGCGTGTTCTTGGAACGAGTCAGGAGTCTATCCGCGACCTGTGAAGGATTGGTAAAATCCAAACATGCTTTCATCTCACAGGGTGAAGGCTCGCTCCCATTGCGCTACTTCGCGCCACCCCTGTGCCACATTCCCGCCCGTCAGCACCATGATCGGGTCAAGCCGGGGTCAACTCGCCCGAAACCGGGCCGGAAAAGGGCAAACACGGTCGAGCGCGATGACCGGATGGACGTCACATTACTGACGTCCCGTCAATTAAACCTTCGATCAGGCTGCTGTGACGGCCGGCCGGATCGCGGTGGAGGTGTCCGGCGCGGGGAACGGCGTGTGCCGTCCGGCGAGGCGCACGAGGGCGCGCAGCGGTTCGGAGAGCGTGCCGAGCCGGGGCTGCCAGCGCGCCTCGATGCCGACGCGGGCCAGCCGCAGCGAGCATTCCGGGGCCAGTTCCAGCTCCACGAGATCGCCGTCCGCGAGCTCCCGGGTGACGACGATGCGCGGCACCATCGTGATCCCCCTGCCGTTGGCCACGATCCGGCGCAGCGTCGCGGTCGAGCCGGTGAGCATGCCGACGCGGGTGAACGGACCGACGTCGCGACCGTACTGGTCCAGCAGGTACTGCGAGGTGCAGCCGTGGTCCGCGACCAGGAACTCCGCCTCCATCAACTCGTCCCGGGTCAGCGGGCTCCCGGCGCGCGCCAGCGGATGGTCGGGCGCGGCGACGAGCACGACCTGGTCCTGGCCGATCGTGGCGTGCGGCAGCGTCGTCGGATTGCCGTTGTCGAAGATGAACGCGACGTCGATCCGGCCGGCCGCGAGGTCGTCGGCGATCTGGTGCCGCATGCCGACGGTCAGCACCGACTCGACGCCATGCCCGGGTCCGGCCGCGCCGAGTTCGAAGGCTGTCAGCAGGTCGGGCAGCCACTCCGTGGACAGCGACTCGACGACGCCGATGCGCAGCCGCGGCCGGGCCCCGGCGATCTCCCGGCGCACCCGCTCGTCGAGGTCCAGCCATTCGCGGGCCAGCGGCGCGAGCCGTTCCCCGGCCGGGGTGGGCGCGGTCCCGGTGCTGGTCCGGTGCAGCACGGCCACGCCGAGCTCCTGCTCCAACCCGCGGAGCTGGTCGCTGACGCTGGACTGCGCGAATCCGAGTTTCTGGGCGGCCGCGGCGATTCCGCCGCACTCCAGCACCGCCAGGAACGCGCGTAAGTGGCGAGCCTGCATACCGGGGATTATCGCACGGCCATCGGAAGCTCCGATACCCCCATCGGATTCACGGCCTGTCCGGGCGCCGCGCGTTTCCCGATCCTCGAAGCATGACGACGATCTCCCTGCCGCGCGTACCGGGTGCCACGGAACCGGACGCGACGGATCCCAAGGCGCGGATCCGCTTCTTCGGCATCACCATCGGTCTGCTGCTGGTCAACTTCGACGCCACCGTGCTCAACGTCGCCCTCCCCCGGATCGGCGCCGACCTGCACTCCTCCGCGGCCGCGCTGCCCTGGACCGCGGACGCGTACACGGTCGTCGTCAGTGGTCTGCTGCTCGCGGCCGGTGCGCTGGCCGACCGGCTCGGGTCACGTCGCGTGTTCCGCGGCGCGCTGATCGCCTTCGCCGTGTTCTCGGTGCTGTGCGCGCTCGCCCCGAACGCCGGGACGCTGATCGCCGGACGCGCGCTGCTCGGCCTGAGCGCGGCCGGGCTGATGCCCGCGAGCCTCGCCCTGCTGCGCGTGCTCTACCCGGATCCGGTGCGGCGCGTGCGCGCGGTCGGCAGTTGGGCGGCCGTGACCACGCTCGGTCTGTCCGCCGGACCGGGCTTCGGCGGACTGCTGCTCGCGATCAACTCGCCGGACGCGTGGCGGCTGATCTTCCTGGTGAACCCGCCGTTCGCGCTGCTCGGCTTCTGGTTCATCCGCGGCATCGGCGAGCCGGAACGCGGTCCGCGGCACGCCGTGGACGCCGCGGGACTGCTGCTGTCCATCGCGGGTCTCGGCGCGGCGACGTTCGGCCTGATCGAGTCGGGTTCGGCGGGTTGGACGAGCCCGGCCGTGCTCGCCGCGTTCGTCATCGCAGTGCTCGCATTCGCCGCCCTCGCCGTGGTGGAGCGACGTGCCAAGGCGCCCGCGCTGCCGCCGGTACTGTTCTCGCTGGCCCGGGTGCGCACGGCGCTCGGCTCCGCGCTCGTGACGAACTTCCTCTGGTACGGCCTCTGGTTCCTGCTCGCGATCTGGCTGCAGACGGTCCGGCATCTGAGTCCGTTGCAGACCGGCCTCTTCTTCATCCCGGCCGCGCTGCCCTGCTCGATGGTGCCGCCGTTCACCGCACGCGCCGTGACCCGCTTCGGCGCGCGGCGCGCGCAGATCACCGGATTCGCGCTCTACGCACTGGCTGCGGCGATCTTCGTGGGTGTCGGCGAGACGGCGCCGCTGTGGGTCTACATCGTCGGCGCGCTGATGTTCTCGCTCGCCGCGGTCCAGGTCGTGCCCGCCGTCACTTCGGAGATCTCCGTCGCGGCACCCGAGCGCTACGCGGCGACCGGTCAAGGTGCGCTCTACGCCTCCCGGCAGGCCGGATCAGCCCTCGGCGTCGCGGTCGTCAGCGCGGTCGGCGTCACGAACCTGCGCGCCGCCGCTGTCACCCTGCTCGTCGGCGCCGCGCTGGCGCTCGTCCTCGTCATGTTCGGCGGTTGGGCTAGCCAGGGACGATAGCGTTGGTCATGTGAACTACGAGCCCTCGGATATCGAGCGGTACGCCGTGGAACCGGTCAGCGGCGAGAAGCGGGGCGCGAGCGACCGCACCCCGTTCCAGCGGGACCGCGCCCGGATCCTGCACAGCGCGGCGCTGCGCCGGCTCGCCGGCAAGACCCAGGTGGTCGCGCCCGGCGAGTCCGACTTCCCGCGCACCCGGCTGACCCACTCCCTGGAGGTCGCGCAGATCGGCCGGGAGATCGCCGGAGCGCTCGGCGCCGACCCGGACCTCGTCGAGGCGGCCTGCCTGGCGCACGACCTGGGCCACCCGCCGTTCGGGCACACCGGGGAGGCCGCGCTCGACGACGTGTGCGGCCACATCGGCGGTTTCGAGGGCAACGCGCAGAACCTGCGGATCATGAGCCGTCTCGAACCGAAGATCATCACCGCGGACGGCCGCTCCGCCGGGATCAACGCCACCCGCGCGCTGCTCGACGCGACCACGAAGTACCCGTGGCGGCGCCGGGAGGGCACCCGCAAGTTCGGCACGTACCGCGACGACCTGCCCGTCTTCCGCTGGGTGCGTGCCGCGACGCCGGCCGAGTACGCCGAGGGCAAGTGCTTCGAGGCGCAGATCATGGACTGGTCGGACGACGTCGCGTACTCGGTGCACGACCTCGAGGACGCGATCGTCTCCGGGCAGCTCGATCTGCGGATCCTGAAGATCGAGGAGGAACGCGCGGCGCTCTACCAGCGGACGCTGGGGTACGCCCCCGACGCCTCGGTCGACGAACTCGCCGAATCCCTCGCCCGGCTCCAGTCCGTCGAATGGTGGCCGACCGACTTCGACGGCTCCTTCAACGCGCAGGCCCGGCTCAAGCGCACGTCGAGCGAACTCATCGGCCGCTTCTGCCGACCGGTCGTGAAGGCCACGAAGGACGAGTACGGCCCCGGACCGCACCAGCGCTACGCGGCCCGCCTGATCGTGCCCCGCAACGTGCGGCTGGAATGCGAACTGCTCAAGGCCGTCGCGGCGCGCTACGTGATGGAGACCGAGCGGGCGCTGGCGCTGCGGCGCACGCAGAGCGACCTGATCAAGGACCTCGTGGCACGGCTGAGCGCCCGGCCGGACCTGCTCGACCCGCCGTTCGCCGCGACGTACGCGAGCGCACCGGACGACGCCGCACGGCTGCGGGTTTTCGTCGATCAGGTCGCCACGTACACAGACACTCGCGCCTACGCGACGTACCGAACGCTTCTTGTCACAGCGTCCACGTAATATCTGTACCTATGGCCGGGCGGATCAGAGACGAAGACGTGCGCGAGGTACGCGACGCGTCGCCGATCGCTGACGTCATCGGCGAGTACCTGCAGCTGCGATCGGCGGGCGGCGGCAACCTCAAGGGCCTCTGTCCGTTTCATGACGAGAAGTCGCCATCCTTCAACGTCACCCCTTCGCGTGGCATGTATTACTGCTTCGGATGCGGCGAGGGCGGCGACGTCATCACGTTCATCACGAAGGTCGAGGGCCTCGCGTTCAACGAGGCCGTCGAGCGCCTGGCCAAGCGTGCCCGGATCGAACTGCGCTACGCCGAGGGCGGTTACACGAAGCGCGCGGTCAGCAGCGAACGCGCCCGGCTGCTGGAGGCGAACCAGGCCGCCGCACAGTATTACCGTGAGCAGCTCGCGGCCCCGGGCGCGCGGGTGGGCCGGGAGCTGCTGGCCGGACGCGGATTCGACCAGTCCGCGGCCGAGAAGTTCCGCATCGGCTACGCGCCGGACGGCTGGGACAACCTGATCCGGCACCTGCTCGCACGCGGCTTCACCGAGCGGGAACTGACGTCGGCCGGCCTCGCCTCGCAGGGCCAGCGCGGCCTGATCGACCGCTTCCGGCACCGGCTGATGTGGCCCATCGCGGACGTCGGCGGCGAGATCATCGGCTTCGGCGGGCGGCGGCTGTCCGAGGACAAGAACAGCCCGAAGTACCTCAACACCCCGGAGACACCTCTCTATAAGAAGTCCTCCGTGCTCTACGGACTCGACCTCGCGCGGCGCGACATCGTCAGCCAGCAGAAGGCGATCGTCGTCGAGGGCTACACCGACGTGATGGCGTGCCACCTCGCCGGCGAGGGAACGGCGATCGCGACCTGCGGCACCTCCTTCGGCGAGGAGCACATCAAGATACTGCGAAGGCTGACCGGCGACCGGAACCAGTTCCTCAGCGCCAAGATCGTGTTCACCTTCGACGGCGACTCGGCCGGGCAGAAGGCCGCGCTGCGGGTGTTCACCGAGGACCAGCGCTTCGTGACGCAGACGTACGTGGCCGTGCAGCCGGAGGGCCTCGACCCGTGCGACCTGCGGATGGCGCGCGGCGACGCGGCGGTGCGCGACCTGGTGGAATCGCCGGTGCAGCTCTTCGAGTTCGTGATCAAGACGCAGCTGACCGCGCACGACCTGAACACCCCCGAGGGCCAGGTGCAGGCACTGCGCGCCGCGGCCCCCGTCGTGGCCGGAATCCGGGACGACGCGCTGCGGCAGGGCTACGCGCTGCGGCTGTCCGGCTGGCTCGGGCTCGACGAACAGGTCGTGCGCGCCGAGATCCGCCGCGCGGCCCCGCGCCGCGAACGCGCGACCGCCGCCCCGGCCGCGCAGCAGCAGCGTCCCGCCGCGCCCCCGGCCGCCGCCGCGCCCGCCGTCGAGGTGCCCGCGCGCGACCGCTTCCGGCAGCGTGAGGCGCTGAAGATCGCCCTGCAGTACCCGACCGCGGCCGGGGCGCTGTTCGACGATCTGGAACTCGACGAGTTCACCCTGCCCGGCCACGCCCTCGTCTGGCAGGCCATCGCGGCCGCCGGGGGCTGCGCCGTGGTCAGAGCCTCGGACGACTTCCGGGAGAAGGTCATGGCCTCGGCCGCGGACGACCGGGTACGCGGCATGATCAACGAGCTGCTGGTGGAACCGCTGCAGGTCCGGCGCACCGCGAAGTCCCGTGACCAGGTCGAACAGCACTACGTGGAGACCTGCATGAGCTCCGTGCGGCTCAGCGCGGTCGAACGCCGGATCTCCTTGCTGCGCGCGCAGATGCTCCGCGCGGGAGCGGCCGGGGACCCGGACGCGCAGGCCGCCCTCTTCGGGCAACTCCAGCAGTACCAACAGTACGCCGCGACCCTCAAGTCCCGCTACGGACTGTAGAACCCGGGCCCCCGCAAGGGATCAATCACCGCGCACTGGTGCACAACCGGCGTGCTCGGTGACCCGGAATGCCCCGGATTCCGCGCACCTGCACCGGTAAATAGCGCAAAGTTCCTCGCCTCGGGAGGCGCAAACCTCTGCGCGCCGGGGTAGGGGTGTATCGCAAGGAACCCACAGTGCCGTCGGTCCCAGCTAGCTGCCCGGCGGTGCGAGCCAAGGATCGCCAGTAGGGCCGAGCGCGCGGCGGACCGAGCGGGTGGCAACACCACCCCGCGCACGCGTGCAGCCTGCTGGCCGTTGATGCGAACGGAGTTCGGATGGACGGCGCGCTCGCCCGAGTGTTGACGGATCCTGACACGACCGCCCCCGCGGGGACGGCAACCGCCGGGGCGCGCAGCGGGCGCATCCTCAGACTCGTGGAGCCGCCGGCCGACCCGCCGGAGCAGCCGACTCAGCCGGAGTCACCGATGGCACAGACACAGGTAGCCCAGCCGCAGACCGCGGCCCAGACGGGCGACGCGACGACGTCGCCGGACGCGGCGCAGGACACCGATCTCGCCGACCTCAACGGCGGTCTGCTCGCGGAGGTCGTGCAGCTGCCGCTGGCGCGCACCGAGGCCGCCGCGCGCAACCTGCGCGAGCCGGAACCCGCCGAGATGGAACAGGAGGAGCAGGAGGCCCAGCCCACCGAGAAGGAGGAGGCGGCCGCCGAGGCGCACGTCACCGCGTGGGCCGACTCGGCCGGACCCGCGGGCGACCTGTTCCGGCAGTACCTGCGCGAGATCGGCCGCATCCCGCTGCTGACCGCCGTGCAGGAGGTGGAGCTCGCCCGCGCCGTCGAGGCCGGCCTGTTCGCCGACGAGAAGCTGCTCACCACCTTCGACCTGCGCGCCGAGGACCGCCGCGACCTGCACGTACTGGTCCTGCAGGGGCAGAGCGCCAAGCGGAAGCTGATCGAGGCCAACCTGCGCCTGGTCGTCTCCATCGCCAAGCGCTACATCGGCCGCGGCATGTCCATCCTCGACCTGGTCCAGGAGGGCAACCTCGGCCTGATCCGCGCCGTCGAGAAGTTCGACTACGCGCGCGGCTACAAGTTCTCCACGTACGCCACCTGGTGGATCCGCCAGGCCATGAGCCGCGCCCTCGCCGACCAGGCCAGGACCATCCGCGTCCCGGTGCACGTCGTCGAGCTGATGAACCGCGTCGTCCGGCTCCAGCGCGCACTGCTCCAGGCCAACTCGATCGAACCCACCCCCGAGCAGATCGCCGACGTCCTGGGCGTCCCGACCGAGCGCGTCATCGAAGTCCTCCGGCTGGCCCAGGAGCCCGTCTCCCTGCACGCCCCCGTGGGCGAGGAGGACGACGTGGCCCTCGGCGACCTGATAGAGGACGCCGACGCCGAGTCCCCCGCCGACTCCGTGGCCGTCATGATGCTCAGGGAGCACCTCGACACCCTGCTCTCCACCCTCGGCGAGCGCGAGAAGCGCGTAGTCCAGCTCCGCTACGGCCTCACCGACGGCGAGCCGCACACCCTCGAGGAGATCGGCCGCACCTTCGGCGTCACCCGCGAACGCATCCGCCAGATCGAGGCCAAGACCCTGGCCAAGCTCCGCGGCCACTGTTACGCCGACCAACTGAAGGACTACCTGCGCTGAGGCGCTGACCCTTGAATACATAGTGGCGGGCGGCGAGGCCGAAAG
>Ga0310811_10000986_pt1 | contig 36390 bp, 35 predicted proteins | sample YCmetagenome_FD_207642 | JGI IMG/M metagenome (GOLD analysis project Ga0310811, IMG submission 207642) | Soil microbial communities from experimental microcosm in Duke University, North Carolina, United States - YC | ecosystem: Engineered > Artificial ecosystem > Soil microcosm > Unclassified ... | reverse complement strand
CTCCCTGATGCCACGGTTGATCAATTGCCGCGCCACGATGCCGAGGCGCTGCGAATAGAAGTCGCGGAGATCGATGACGTCGATGCTCATGACACTAATCTAACATGTCCGTTTGCCATCAAGCGCTCGGATTATTGCATTGCCCGATCAACGTTAACGCCATATCTCAATGGGATTGCCAGCGCATGATCCGGCAAAAGCCTGCCCCGCACTTGATGCGGGGTGCGTAGCGGTTTTCCGAAAAGCATGCCCTCGGGCTTGACCCTGGGGATCATGTGCAAACATAGAACTCACGATGGAGCTACCATGGCCGCCGAAATCAGAACCTTTCCTTGCCTCAGCGACAATTTCGGCTACCTGATCCACGATCCCGCGACCAAAGCGACCGCCTCGATCGATGCGCCGGAAGCCGGACCGATCACCAAGGCGCTGGAGCGCGAGGGCTGGAAGCTCACCGACATCCTGATCACGCATCATCATCATGACCATGTCGGCGGCGTCGCCGAGCTGAAGCAGAAATATGGCTGCCGCGTCGTCGCCCCGCACGACAAGACCGCCAAGATCGTCAATGTCGATCTGCGCGTCGCCCATGGCGACGTGGTGAAGGTCGGCGAACTGCTGGCGCGCGTGCTGGAAACGCCCGGCCACACGCTGGATCATATCTCCTATGTATTCGACAGCGACAAGGCGCTGTTTGCCGCCGACACGCTGTTCTCGATCGGCTGCGGGCGGGTGTTCGAGGGCAACCATCCGATGATGTGGGAATCGCTGCTGAAACTTCGCGCGCTGCCGGACGATTTCAAGCTCTATTGCGGCCATGAATACACGGCCTCCAACGTCAAGTTCGCGCTCACGGTCGAGCCGGACAATCCGGCGCTGCAAGAGCGTGCCCAGGAAGTCGCAAAACTGCGCGCCGGGAACAAGCCGACCATTCCCGTCCTGCTCGGCGAGGAGAAGAAAGCCAATGTCTTCCTTCGCGCCGATGATCCTGCGGTCGCCGCAAAGCTGCGCATGAAGGGCGCTTCTGCCGCCGACGTGTTTGGTGAGCTCCGCGAACGCAAGAACAAATCCTGATGAACCTCTCCGCAGCCGATATCATCGCGCGGCTCGAGCTCAGGCCGCACCCCGAAGGGGGCTATTATCGCGAGACGTTTCGCGACAAGCGCGTCGACGCTAACGGCCGCGCACATTCCACCGCGATCTATTTCCTTTTGGCGCGTGGCGACCGTTCGCATTGGCACCGCGTCGACGCGGTCGAGACGTGGCACTTCTGCGGCGGCAGCCCGCTGGTGTTGCAGATCGCGCATGATGGCTGCTCGCCGCATTTGGTGACGCTCGGTCCTGATCTGGCGGCGGGCCAGCGCCCGCAGGCGATCGTGCCCGCGCATGCCTGGCAATCGGCCGAGACCACCGGCGACTGGACGCTGGTCGGCTGTACGGTCGCGCCGGGATTCGAGTTCGCGGGATTCGAGATGGCAAGTGCGGACTTCGAGCCGGCGAGCTGAAGCTCTCGATTTCGTAGGGTGAGCAAAGGCCCTCTTGCGCCGTGCCCACCATGACGTGCACAGTTTGAATGGTGGGCACGCTTGCGCTTTGCCCACCCTACTTCTTCACTTTCTCAACACCATGTCTTTCGCCGCAATGAGTCCGCCGCCCGCGATCAATACGGCGGCCAGCGCGAGATTGGTGCTGGCCTTGGCGAACCCCGCGAGAATCAGGAACATCGTCGAGAGCAGCGGCGTGGCATAGGACGCGGCACCCAGCACGCGGATGTCGCCGCGCTTCATGCCGATGTCCCAGGCATAGAACGCGGCGCCCACTGGACCGACGCCGAGTGCTGATATCGCGGCCCATTCCAGCGGCGTCTCGGGCCACACCGTGGTTTCGACAAGCTCATGCACCAGCGCTGCGAGCAGCGCCGTCATCGCGCAGAATCCTGCCACCGCATCCGTCGGCACCGATTTCAAGCGGCGCGACAGCACAGAGTAGGTCGCCCAGACAAAGGCCGCGATGAAGGCGGCGATCAGCCCGGGAATTTGGCCGGACGTGAAGGTGCCGGTGTTGCCGGCAAACAGCAGCACGGTGCCGGCGAGACCCAGCACCGCGCCGATGATGTGATGCAGCGCCAGCCGCTCGCCCGGCAGCAACGAAGAGAACAGCACGATCAGAAGCGGCCAGAGATAATTGAGCAGCCCGGCTTCAGCCGGCGGCGCAAATCGCAGCGCGAGGAAATACAGCGCGTGATAGCCGAACAGGCCGCCGACGCCGACGACCCAGGCTACTGGCGGCTGGCGCAATGCTTTCACCGCCTCGGTGCGCCCGATCCATCGCAACGCGCAGGTCACCGCGCCGATCGCAAACGTCATCGCGGCGAGTTGGAACGCGGGAATCTTTCCGGTTGCCACCGTCATGACCGCAAGCAGCGACCACATCAGGATCGCAGTGAGGCCAATCAGGGTTGCGGTGCGGGGGGTCATCGTCATTGCGAGCGCAGCGAAGCAATCCAGAAGCCCGGAATCAAGAACTGGATTGCTTCCGCCTTCGCTCTTTGAGCTCCGGCGGACACGTCGTCGCTATCGCTCCTCGCAATGACGGGAATTGTTAAGCGTGATACTGCCCGCCGTTCACGGTCAGCGTCGAGCCGGTGATGAAGCCGGCATCGTCGGCGGCGAGGAACACCACGGCGCGCGCGATCTCTTCGGGCTCGCCGAGACGATTGACGGGGATCTGCGGGATGACGTTCTTTTCCAGCACGTCCTTCGGCACCGCCTGCACCATCTCGGTGTTGATATAGCCGGGGCAGATGACGTTGACGGTGATGCCGCCCTTGGCGTTCTCGAGCGCGAGCGCCTTGGTGAAGCCGATGTCGCCGGCCTTGGCCGCGGAATAATTCACCTGGCCGAACTGGCCCTTCTGGCCGTTGATCGAGGAGATGTTGATGATGCGTCCGAACTTGCGCGCGCGCATGCCCTCGATCACCGGGCGCGTCATGTTGAACAGCGAGCCGAGATTGGTGTTGATCACGGCGGTCCACTGATCGAGCGTCATCTTGTGGAAGGCGGTATCCTTGGTGATGCCGGCGTTGTTGACCAGCACGTCGACCGGACCGAGATCGGCCTCGACCTTCTTGACACCGGCAATGCAGGCATCGAACGACGACACGTCCCACTTGTAGACGGGAATACCGGTCTCAGCCTTGAATTTCTCCGCGGCGGCATCGTTGCCGGCGTAGCTTGCCGCAACCTTGTAGCCGGCGCTCTTCAGCGCCTTGCTGATCGCCGCGCCAATTCCTCGTGTACCGCCCGTGATCAATGCAACGCGTGCCATGTGTGGTGTCCTTCCTTGGAAAATTTCCGCACTCAGTTTCTTCTTGTAACTGCGGATTATGCGGGCGGTTTGAACAACATCAAGAAAAAACGCCCGGAAGATGATTCCGGGCGCTTCTGTTATGTTAGTGCTGTGCAGTTGCGAAGATAATCTATTTTCGCGGCACGCCTACTTTTTAACCGCTTGCAACGCACTCTTTGGTCGCGTGCCAATTAGTCACGGGCCAGGCACATCGCGATGCCCATGCCACCGCCGATGCAGAGCGTGGCAAGACCCTTCTTCGAATCGCGTTTCTGCATTTCATGCAAAAGCGTCACCAGCACGCGCGCGCCGGAAGCACCGATCGGGTGACCGATCGCAATCGCGCCGCCATTGACGTTGACCTTGGAGGTATCCCAGCCCAGATCCTTGTTGACCGCGCAGGCCTGCGCCGCAAAGGCTTCGTTGGCCTCGATCAGGTCGAGGTCGCCGACGCTCCAGCCGGCCTTCTTCAGCGCGGTACGCGAGGCCGGGATCGGGCCCGTGCCCATGATCTTCGGATCGACGCCGGCCTGGCCCCAGGAGACGATGCGCGCCAGCGGCTTCCTGCCTTCCTTGGCCGCCTGCTTGGCGGTCATCAGCACCACGGCCGCGGCGCCGTCATTGATGCCCGACGCGCTGCCGGCGGTGACCGTGCCGTCCTTCTCGAAGGCGGGCTTGAGCTTCGCCATGGCGTCGATGGTAGCGCCGTGGCGCGGATATTCGTCGTCGGCAACGATGATATCGCCCTTGCGGGTCTTGATCGTCACCGGCACGATCTCGTCCTTGAACCTGCCGGCCTTCTGCGCGGCCTCGGCCTTGTGCTGTGAAGCGACCGCGAACTCGTCCTGCTGGGCGCGGGTGATTTGATACTGCTTGGCCACGTTCTCGGCGGTGTTGCCCATGTGGTAGCCGTTGAAGGCATCCCAAAGGCCGTCCTTGATCATGGTGTCGACGAACTCGAGCGCGCCCATCTTGACGCCGCCGCGCAGGTACTGGGCATGCGGCGCCATGCTCATGGATTCCTGGCCGCCGGCGACGACGATTTCCGAATCGCCGTTGAGCAGCGCCTGATAGCCGAGCGCAACCGAGCGCAGGCCCGAACCGCAAAGCTGGTTGACGCCCCAGGCCGGGCTCTCCACTGGAATGCCGGCGTTGATCGAGGCCTGGCGGGCCGGGTTCTGGCCCTGCGCCGCGGTCAGGATCTGGCCCATGATGACCTCGGACACGCGGCCCGGCTCGACGCCCGCGCGCTTAAGCGCTTCCTTGATGGCAACCGCGCCGAGATCGTGGGCCGGCATGGTGGCGAACGCGCCGTTGAAACTTCCGACCGGGGTGCGGGCGGCGGCGACGATGACGACATCGTCTGACATGAGCATCTCCTGAGGCTTGAGGTTCTTAATCGGTGGGGCGGGCGCCGGAAGGCGGGGCCAGTCTCCCTGTTATCCTGTTAACGCGGCTGACGCATGTCAACGGCAGCGCAGCAGAATTGTGCAAGCCGCATATTCACTTCGAGGCGGCCGAGCCTTGGCATACGGGCTGCCGCGATTCGGCGGTTCAGCGTTACCTGGCCGGCTTGCCAGCGGAGCCTGCCCGCGGAGTGCTGCCGCGGCACTTCGCACCCCTTTGTGCGGCGGCTTCGCAAAAATGCTGCGCAATAAAAAATGCCCCTAAATTAACCGTGGTGCACAAAACGGTAGCCGAACCCCTTTGAAAATGTTTAGTTTGTTGCGGATGCGTAGCGCATTGCCCTGCGGCAACGCCGTCGGGTTCCCTTCTCCTCGGTTGCAGGTGTGAGCCCCATGGCAAAATCAGACCAACCCACGACCATCAAGAAATATGCGAACCGGCGGCTCTATAATACCGGCACGAGCACCTATGTGACGCTGGAAGACCTGGCGGCGATGGTGAAGGAGGGCGAGGACTTCCTCGTCTATGACGCCAAGACCGGCGACGACATCACCCGCTCGGTGCTGGCGCAGATCATCTTCGAGCAGGAGAACAAGGCCGGGCAGAACCTGTTGCCGACCACCTTCCTGCGCCAGCTCATCCGCTTCTACGGCGACAGCATGCAGATGGTGGTGCCGAAATATCTCGAGCAGTCGATCGACACGCTGACGCGCGAGCAGGAAAAATTCCGCAAGCAGATCGCCGACACCTTCAGCGGCACGCCCTTCGCTCCGCTGGAAGAACAAGTTCGCCGCAACATGGAATTGTTCCAGAAGACCTTCTCGATGTTCAAGCCGTTCGCGCCCACGCTCGCAGGCGCGGCGGGCGAAGGCGCGAAATCGTCGGAGACTGCGGCAGAAGACGACAACATCGACGACCTGCGGAAGCAGATGAAGGAAATGCAGGACCGGCTCGAGCGCATGTCGAAAGAGCCGAAGAAGGAGGAGTAACCTCCGCTGTCGTCCCGGACAAGCGAGCGCCAGCGAGCGCTGATCCGGGACCCCATAACCACAGGCGGTGGTTATGCGAACAGTCTCGACCACCGCATTTTCATCGATAGATTCCGCGGTATTGGTCCCTGCTTTCGCAGGGACGACTCCGAGTTTGGTTTACCTGCCTTTGTAGCTTCAACCAGCCTTCGGCATCACCGGCGCATCGCCCGTCCACGGCCGCTCCGCCGTGGCCAGCCCGATCAGGCGGCCCTGGATGTAGTCGCAGCCCCAGTCGCGCAGCATCGCCGCTGATTCTTCGTCCTGCACCCATTCGGCAACGGTCTTGATCTCGAGCCGCCGCGCCAGATCGATCAGCGTCTGCACAAAGGCACGGTCATCGGCGGAGCGCGCGATGTTCTGCACGAAGGCGCCGTCGATCTTCACAATGTCGACGCCGAGCTTGCGCAGGTTGCGGAACGAGGTGTAGCCGGCGCCGAAATCATCGATCGCGATCCGGCTGCCGAAGTTCTTGAGCCGCGTCACGAAGCCGCGCAAACCGTCGATGTCCTGGATCGCGACCGTCTCGGTGATCTCGACGATCAGCCGCTCGGGGACGCCCGGATAAGCGCGCATCAACGATTCGATCGAGGCCCACCAGTCCGGATCCATGGTGGTATCGGGCGAGATGTTGAGGCTGAGCTCGACATTCTCGGAGGCGGCAAGCTCGGCGACCACGAGTTCGAGCACGCGGTGATCGACCAGGCGGATGAGCCCCAGCCGCTCGGCGACCGGCACGATGTCGGGGGCGAGCAGCACCCGACCGTCATCCTGCTCCATCCGCACCAGGCATTCGTAGAAGGCTTTCTCGCGCGAGCTTGCGACGACGACCGGCTCATAGGCCATCACGATGCGCCGTTCGTTGAGCGCGGTGACGATCTCGTCGGTGACGCGGATGTTGACGCGGCGCTGGGCGTCGCGCTCGACATTGGGCTTCCAGGCGAGGAACGAGCCGGCGCGGCGGCGCTTGGCGCTTTCCAGCGTCTCCTGCGCGCGGTTGATCGCCTCGTCGGTCGAGCGCGCATAGCGCGGCACGGCAACGCCGCCGATCGAGGCGGTCACCGACACCGGGCCGGAACGCGTCGGCACCACTTCGTCGCGCACGGCCGCGAGGAAGCGCTCGGCGGCGATATGCATGTCGTCGATGGTGCAGTTCTTCAGGATCAGGCCGAACTTGTTGCCGGAGAAGCGGCCGAGCACGTCGCCGCCGCGCAGGCGCGCGCGGATACGCCGGGCGATCTCCGAGAGCACCGCATCCGCGACATCGAAGCCAAAGGCGTCGTTGACGCGGGCGAGATGATCGATGCCGATCAGGAGGAAGGCGCCGGTCGAGCGGAAGCGCTGGGTTTCCTCGATCGCCTCCGCCAGCGCCGCGATCAAATGTGTGCGATTGAGCTCGCCAGTCAACGGATCGTGCCGTGACAGCTTCATCAGCTCCTCGTCGCGGGCGTGGCGCTCGTTGTTGATGCGGACGATCCCTTGCACGCGGGCGGGCTTGCCGTCGGGACCGGCGAACCAGCAGCCGGTCTCCTCGATCCAGGTGATCGGCGCGGCGGTCGAGGCGCGCACGCCATATTCGATCCGGTAGGGCGCGCCGCCCGTGCCATGCACCGGCGGCGAAAGCGCCAGCGCCTCGCTGCGGATGGAGCCCTTTGGCTCGATCAGCCTGGCAAATTCGGCACCGCTCGACAGCGCCTCCGGCGCAATATCCGCAAACACCGCGCCCAGATGATCGCTCCAGGCGATCTCATCGCTGGCGATATCCCAGACAAAGGCAGCTTGGCCGAGGCAGGCCAGGATGGTCGAGGTCTGTGGGGGTGCAGCTGTCACATTCGCCTCGTTTCGGGACACCGCCAAGGGACCGGCGAGTGATTCCCTGCGGTCAGGATAGGGCCTGTTTGGCCCAAATTCCTAAACGAAGTTCATAAATATTCTGGAAACCACGTTTCGCGACGTGCAGGAACGAGAGTGCGCGGAAGTGGTATGGTATTTGCGGAATCAAACCGTAGCAGGGGCCAGGTGTCCCGGAATGTGACGGTTTGCAATGTCCAGCGTTTACCAGCAGGAAATAGAAGACGGCGTCTTCGAGGACGTTGAGACGCCTTGTGTCGCGGTCGTGCCCATCACGCAGGCTGTCTACGAGGCATCGAAGCTGGCACTACCCCGTCCCAATGCAAGCTTTGTCACGCAGCTGATCGCGACCGCCGAACAGCTGCCGCAGACCCGCAACCTGCGCCGCGCAGAGCCGGCGGACGCCCTCTCCGCCTATTCGCGCAAGCTTGCCAGCGAGACCGTTGCGGCCAAGCCCGCCAATCTGGAAAGAGCCGCTTAACGCTGCGGCGTCTCGGAAGAGGCTGAAGGCGCGGAGCCCGGCTGCAATTCCGGCGACGGCTCGGCGGTCGATTGCGTCGTCTCCGAAGTCGGCGACGGCTCCGATGGCTGCGCTGCTTTGGGATTGGGATGATCTGCCAGCACCGATTCGGCAACGGACGCCGCTGACGGCGTCGGCTGCGCTGACGGAGCCGGCACAGGCTCGATCCGCGGCTCTGGCGGCATCTCCTGAGGCTGCGGCACACGCCGCCGCGCAGATGCGGGCGGCCGTCCGGCGCGCAGCACGATGCCACCGAAGAAATCCACCATCGTCATCAGCGCCAGCAGGAAGAAGGTCGAGGTGCCGAATTTCGGCAACAGCACGAATTCGGCGACCGAGCCGCCGAACACGACGAACGAGAGCAGATGATCGGTGAGATATTTCGAGCCGGGCTTGGCGCCCTTGGCGATCTCGAGCAGCAGGAGCAGGATGCCGAGCGCGAGCAGGACTTCGCTCAGCGTGATCGGCCAATCGGCGCCCGACGGCAGCCTCACATGCGCCAGCGGGTCGGCCAGCGACACACTGGGCATCAGCCAGGCGACGATGTTGTAGATCGCGAGCGGAATCAGCAGCAGCGGGAAACCGACCATCGGCGTGGCCTTCTCTAGCTCAGGACAGATTTAGCGCGTTCCGCAAGAAATGGCGGACGAATCGCTCAGGCTTCGCCACCAGGAATCGTTCCCGAGAATCGTCTGATCTCGCGCCTTTGATCTCGCGCGTTGGCCGAATTCGGGCAGGCCACAGCGCACCTGCCCGCTTTTGCCGAAGATCAGGCTTCCTTCTTCGGCTTCAAGACCTGGCGGCCCTTGTACATGCCGGTCTTGAGGTCGAGATGGTGCGGACGGCGCAGCTCGCCGGAGTCCTTGTCCTCGACATAGGTGGGCTTCTTCAGCGCATCCGCCGAGCGGCGCATGCCACGCCGCGAGGGCGAAGTTTTTCGTCTGGGAACGGCCATAACGGGTCCTCTGGGGGTGTTGCGGTGGCATCGCCCGAAATGCGGGACGCCCTGCCGAAGCGAGCTGCGATGCCGATAAGGCCGCGCTTATAGAGGATGGGACCAGGTAAAGCTAGGGTCGCGTGCGGCCAAAATCGCTCAAAATGCGCTCAAAAGGCACGATTTTCGTGCCAGCAGGTGGTTACCATGTGCGCCCGCGCCGTATAGGTCCCGGCGAGCCGCCGTAACCCCGGCCCGGGGTTGCGGGCGCTGCGGGTATGCGGGTTGGGCAGGATCGAGGCCAGCAGCGCCGCCTCGCGCGGCGACAGGTTGGCCGCGGAACGGCCGAACGCATAGGCCGATCCGGCCTCGGCGCCGAACTGGCCGGAGGGCCCGAGCTCGGCGATGTTCAGGTAGATTTCCAGGATACGCTGCTTCGGCAGTACCGCGTCGATCCAGAGCGCGAGCGGGAATTCCAGCGCCTTGCGGACATAGCTCGCGCCGCCCTGCCAGAGGAACAGGTTCTTGGCGACCTGCTGGGTGATGGTCGAGGCGCCGCGCATCCCTTCGCCATCCTGGGCATCATTGATGGCCTCGCGCAGCGCGCCGAAATCAATGCCGTGATGCTTGCAGAAATGGGCGTCTTCCGCGCCCACCACCGAGCGCGGCAGATAGGGCGACATCGCCGCCAGATCGATCCATTGCCGCGACACCGGCGCGCCCGAAAGCCGGCGCCAGAGCATCAAGGTCGAGACCGGATGGCCGGTGCGGTAAAATGGCGTCAGCACATAGGGGGTGAGCAGCGCCACCAGCACGATCAAGGCCAGGGTTTTGAGGGCGCGCAAAACGGTCTTTTCTGCTTCGTGGGAAAGGCAGGGGTGACTGGGATAAAGCGCTGTTAACCGCCTCACAGTTCCGGCCCGTTTCAAGCGGTTTTATGGCCTAAAGCGCAATGACTACAGGAAGAATCGTCATCGCGCTTTAGCTTATTGTTTGCGCATGGTCTTTTCGGAAAACCGCTGCACACTTTTCCGGACCATGCGCTGGCCGGCTTCGTCCCGCAATTGACGAAGCCGTCCGCATAAAGGATTGTCCGCCCGATTTTGCCCTTTGGAGCCTCATTGAATGACCGGTACTGCCCTCGATTTTGCCAAGCGTCTGGACAAGACCGCGGAGGAAACCGAAGCCCTGCTCGGCCAGCTGCTCACCGATAAACTGGAGACGGACGAGATCACCCGGCCGAAGCGGCTGATGGACGCGATGCGCTATTCGACGCTCGGCGGCGGCAAGCGGCTGCGGCCATTCCTGGTGGTCGAGAGCGCCGCGGTGTTCGGCGTGCCGCGCTCATCCGCGCTGCTGACGGGCGCGGCGCTCGAATGCATCCATTGCTACTCGCTGATCCATGACGATCTGCCGTCGATGGACAATTCCGACCTCCGCCGCGGCCGCCCGACCCTGCACAAGAAAACGGACGATGCCACCGCGATCCTCGCCGGCGATGCGCTTTTGACGCTCGCCTTCGACATCATCACCCGCGACGAGATCCATCGCGATCCCACGGTTCGCCTGTTGCTGACGCGGGCGCTGGCGCGCGCCTCGGGCATCGGCGGCATGGTTGGCGGCCAGATGCTCGACCTCGCCGGTGAAGGCCGCTTCGGCGACCGCGAGCCGGTCGACGTTGCCCGCCTGCAGCAGATGAAGACCGGCGCACTGCTCCGTTTCGGCTGCATCGCCGGTGCTCTGCTCGGCCAGGCTTCGGCAAAGGAATATCGGGCGCTCGACGATTACGGCAAAGCCTTGGGCGAAGCCTTCCAGATCGCCGACGACCTGCTCGATGTCGAGGGCGACGCCGCCGCGCTCGGCAAGCCGGCGGGCGCGGATGCAGCGCTCGGCAAAACCACCTTCGTCACCCAGCTCGGCATCGAGGGCGCCAGGCAGCGCGTGCGCGACCTGCTCGCGCGTGGCGATTCGGCGCTGTCGATCTTCGGCGAAAAGGGCGACGTGCTGCGCGCCACCTCGCGCTTTGTGGCTGAACGGAAGAATTAGCGGAGGAAAATGTCCGGCAACGAGCTCGAAGAGCGCCTTCTTCGATTCCGCAAGCTGCCGAAGCCGGTGCGGGTGGTCTATGCGCGGCCGCGCACCTTCATCTCGATCGTAGTCGGCATCGCCTTCTACCTGCTGCTTCCGGTCTCGCTCAGGCCGGTGACACGGACGCTGATCGGATGGGACGTGTTTGCCACGTTCTATCTCGTCCTCGTCTATATCATGATGTGGCGGAGCGAGCACCGCGGCATCAGGCGCAACGCGGTGCTGCAGGACGACGACCGCTTCCTGATCCTGCTGATCACCGCGCTCGGCGCGTTCGCCAGCATCGCCGCGATCGTGTTCGAGCTCGGCGGCAAGGATCGCAGCGTCACACGACTCGCCCTCGCGACCCTGACCATCGCGCTGTCCTGGGCCGTGGTGCACACCGCCTTCGCGCTGCACTACGCCCATGATTATTACCGCGGCACCAAGCCCGGCGGCCTGCAATTTCCGAGCGGCGACAAACAGGATCACGCCGACTATTGGGACTTCGTCTATTTTTCCTTCGTGATCGGCATGACCGCGCAGGTTTCCGACGTCGGCATCACCGACAAGACCATCCGCCGCACCGCGACCGTGCACGGCATCATCTCGTTCGTCTACAACACGGCGCTGGTGGCGTTGATGGTCAACATCGCCGCAAGTGCGATTTCGGGTTGATCGTCATTGCGAGGAGCATGCGACGACGTGTCCGCCGTAGCTCAAAGAGCGAAGGCGGAGACCCGTCCATCCACGGCTGACTACGGGCACCGTCCCGACATGATGGCCTCGTTCGTATTGCAACCCTTCTCGCGTTCGACCCCGGTCAGCGGCCGGGCCTGCTGCTGCGACGGAGCGCCATAATTGCCGCCGCGCTGCCGCGGCGGCAATGCGCCGGAGCCGGCGTCGTAGCCGGAGCCGCCGCGATCGGCGCCGACCCGGCGCTCCTGGCGCGCGCGCGAGCTCGAACGATCGCTTTCCTCCCGCTTGACGGTCGCCCTGCCGCGGCGCTTTTCGCATTCATTGTCAGCGTTGACGAACGAGCCTTCGGCGCAGACGATCCTGGTGCAATGATCGCCGTCGGCCTTGAAGCCATGCTCGCAGACCAGCGGGCAGACGCGCGAGGACTTCTGTCTGATCGCATCGAGCGTATCGGCGGTGACCGTCTTGGTGTCGAGCTTGGTGCCGGCGCTGCGGTTGAACTGCGATAGCGAGCGCTGCGAGGAGGAATCCCAATCGCCATCGGCATTGCCGCTGTAGCAGCCGACGCGGCGCAGCTCGGACTGCACCGACTTGGTGATGTCCGTCTGCGACGGCGCGGGATTGAGCGAAGCCACGCTGACGTTCTTCTCGGGCGCGGCCGTCGCAACGCGCTTGCGTTCGGCATCTTCCGCCTGCTGCTGCGCCACCTGCTTGGCCTTTTCCGTATCGATGCGCGCCTGCTCGGCCGCCTTGGCGTTCGCATCGGCCTTGTCCTGCGCGTCCTTCCGCGCGCCTGCGGCAGCGAGCCGATCGCGCTCCTGCTCGGCCTGCCGCGATTTCTCGACGGCCGCTGCATGGGCCTGGTCGGCGGCGACCTTTTCGAGCTGCAGCTTGGCGAGGCTCGCATAGAAGCCGTCGGTGGGATGCTGGGCGAGGAAAGCTTCGAACGCGGCCTTGTTGCCGACCTGGAGCGCCAGCTCATAGTCGCGGCGGATGTCGGCCTGCGGATTGGGCGCGGGCGCGGGCGCCGGCGGCGGCGTCACCGACCGGTTCGGCACCAGCGCCACATCGTCGCCGCCGAGCGAGCCATAGACATAGGGCTCCTGCCGGTTGTTGGTGGTCTTCAGCACGTCGTCGCGTACGAAGCCGAAGGCGCGGCGTATGTCGAGGCCGGGCGTCGTCAAATGGTTCGCCAGCGCCGTTGTGAACGGGCTATCCTTGCCGGCTCCGTCCTGTGCGGTGGAACCCGCCTTGGCGGAATAGGCGATCAGCGTGTTCGAACTCTCCGGCTCGATCTTCGCCAGTCCGCGCCCGATCGAGCGCGTCGCGATCGACTTCTTCATCTTCTGGGCAAACGGATTATCGCGGCAGGCGTCGAGGATGACAAGCCGCAGCCGCTTGGCAGGCTCGACCGTCGCCAGGATGCGATCGAGCGAGAACGCCTCGTCATAGACGTCACTGTCGCGCTCGAGCTTGGCGTCGACCGGAATCAGGTAATTGCTGCCGTCGACCTCGATGCCGTGACCGGCGTAGTAGATCACGGCGATGTCGGCATCGCTCGTCTTGTCGGTAAAATCGCGCAGGACCCGCCGTGTCTCCTGCACTGTCAGGTTTTGCTTCAGCTCGACCAGGTCGAAGCCCGCTTTCTTGAACGTGTCCGCCATCAGCGCCGCGTCGTTGACGGGGTTGGCGAGCGGCGGCACGTTTTGATAGGCCGAATTGCCGAGCACCAGAGCCACGCGCTTTTCGGCCAGCGCCGGCTGGCAGATCAGGATCAGGGCTGCCGCAAGCCAGAATTTCAGCGATCCGAGCAATCCACGCACACACATGATGGCGCCTCTCAAAAAGTCGCGGCAGTCATGCCGCCACATCCCATCTCACCATGCTTCGGCCTGGTCCGTTGTGAGCCAGATCACGAAGCAACCCCCGGAGGAACCACAGTTTTCTGCTGATCCCCCTGTGCTTCTGTATCGCCAGGTGCCGCATTGGTTCGGTCCTTGGCGCCGCACTTTGCGAAATCGCATTTTCCGTTCAAGATCGCCCTGAAAACAAGAAAATTCCGGCAAGAAAATTCGGGAGACAACGGATGCGTGGCGTGGTGTTTCATGGCGAGCGCGAGCTGGAGCTGATGCAGTTCGCCGATCCCGCCCCCGATGCCCATGACGTCGTGATCGAGATGAAGGCGTCCGGCATGTGCGGCAGCGATCTGCACCAGTACCGCCGGTCCAGGAATCAGAACTCGGGCCAAGGCCAGGCCAGCGGAATCCCGATGCGGGAGGGACCGGTGATTGCGGGTCACGAGCCCTGCGGGGTCGTGGTTGCGGTCGGCTCGGCGGTGGGCGCGCAGGAAGCCCGCGTCGGTCAGCGCGTGATGGTGCATCATTATCAGGGCTGCACCCAGTGCAACCATTGCCGTTCCGGCTGGCAGCAGCTCTGCCAGAAGGTGCCGGTCAAGGTCTATGGCAACAATGCCCATGGCGGACATGCGAATTACCTGAAGGTGCCGGCGAATACGCTGGTCGCACTGCCGGACGAGCTTTCATTCTCGGCGGGCGCCGCGATCGCCTGCGGCTCGGGCACGGCCTATAGCGCACTGCGGCGCATGAACCTCTCCGGCAACGACACCATCGCGATCTTCGGGCAGGGCCCGGTGGGACTCGCCGCCACGCAATATGCCAAGGCGGTGGGCGCACGGGTGATCGCGCTCGACATCAGCCAGCAGCGGCTCGATCGCGCCAAGGCCTTTGGCGCCGACGCGGTGATCAATCCCGGCTCCAACGATCCGGTCGCGGCGATCAAGGACCTGACCCACGGCCGCTACGCCGACCTGACGCTGGATACGTCCAGCAATCCGGACGCGCGGCTCAATGCGATCCGCGCCACCAAGGTGTGGGGCACGATGTGCTTCGTCGGCGAAGGCGGCGATGTGCATATCGACGTCAGCCCGCATCTGCTCCGCCGGCAATTGACGCTGGTCGCATCCTGGACATTCTCGAACATCATCCAGGCCGAATGCGCGCGTTTCTCGGTCGAGCGCGGCATCGACGTCGATCAATTGTTCACCCATCGCTGGAAGCTCGACCAGGCCGAGGAGGCCTATCAGTTGTTCGACAGGCAGGTCGACGGAAAGGGCGTGTTCTTGATGTGACGCCGCACCGTCATTCCGGGGCGATGCGCAGCGTCGAACCATGGTGCGCAATTGCGCACCTGAGAATCTCGATATAATCGCAAAAGATTCCGGGTTCGCGCCGTCGCGCGCCCGGAATGACAGAAAGGGAGAAACCACCGTGAGCCATGACCGTTCAACCGTCGAAGCCGTGGTGCACCACTATTTCGACGCCCTCTATGAGGGTGATGCCGAGAAGATGGGCACGATCTTTCACCCTTCCGCCGACCTGCGCTGGGTTGATAAAGGGGAATTGAAGGTGCTGACCGTGCCGGATTGGCTGGGCCTGATCCGAAAGCGCGCCTCTGCGAAGGCCGAAGGCAAGCCGCGCGAGGACTTCATCGTCACCATCGACCGTTCCGATGACAACACCGCCTTCATCAAGGTGCGCTGCCAGCTGCCGCCGCGCTATTTCACCGACTATCTGGTCGCGATGAAACTGAAGGACGGCTGGCAGATCGTCTCGAAATCCTACCGCTACGACCTGCACGATTGACGCGGCCCGCCCGTCTCGTGCAACAGAGGCGGGATGGAAGCCAAGTTCCAGATTTTCCTGTTCATGGTCGCGGTGCTCGCCGGCACCGCGCTTCTGGCACGCCGGCTCAATATTGCGCCTGCGATTCTCCTGCTGCTGACCGGCATCGCGTTTGCCTTCGTGCCGGGCATACCGGCCCTGGAACTGCCGCCCGAGCTCGTGCTCCTGGTCGTGCTGCCGCCTTTGATCTATTCGGCGAGCGTTGCGATGAGCTGGCGCGAGTTCAAGTTGAACCTGCGCCCGATCACCCTGCTCGCGGTGGGCTGCGTCATCTTCACCGCGGCGGTGGTCGCGGCCGCCACGCATTATCTGATCGGCCTGCCCTGGAATGTCGGCTTCCTGCTCGGCGCCATCGTGTCGCCGCCCGATGCAGTGGCGCCGCTTGCGATCGCCCGCCGCCTCGGCATCCCCCGGCGCGTCCTGGTCGTGCTGGAAGGCGAAGGCCTCGCCAATGATGCCACCGCGCTGATCCTCTACCGTTTCGCGGTTATCGCAATCACCACCGGCACGTTTTCGCTGTCGAAGGCGACCGGCATGTTCTTCGCGGTCGTCGCCGCCGAAATGCTGTTCGGCATCGCCGTCGGCTGGCTCTCGATGCGCACCCGCCACTATGCGCGCGATCCGCAGGTCGAGATCACGCTCTCCTTGATCACGCCCTATCTCGCCTACTGGGTGCCCGAACATCTCGGCGGCTCCGGCGTGATCTCGACGGTCGCCTGCGGGCTCTACATCAGCTGGAACGGACCCTTGTGGATTTCCTCGGCGACCCGCCTGCAGGGCATCTTCTTCTGGAACTTGATGATCTATTTGATCGAGGGGCTCCTGTTCCTCCTCACGGGATTCCAGATGCGGCTGCTCTACGAGAAATCGAAGACGTTTCCGCTCGACGACATCCTGATTGCCACCGCCCTGGTCGCCGTGATCGTCATCATTGCGCGCTTCGCCTGGACCTATCCGGCGACCTATCTGCCAAGGGTGCTAAGCAAGAGCCTGCGCCGGCGTGACCCGTCGCCGCCCTGGCAATGGGTGTTCATCCTCTCTTTTGCCGGCATACGCGGCGCGGTGTCGCTCGCGGCCGCGCTGGCGTTGCCGTTCGCGCTGCAGAACGGTGATCCTTTTCCCGACCGCGACCTCGTGCTGTTCGTCGCTTTTGGCGTCATCTTCGTGACGCTGGTCGGGATCGGCTTCAGCCTGCCCATGGTCGTGCGCTGGCTCGGCGTGGCGGACGCCGGCCGGAGCGAGCTGATCGCCGAACATCAATCGGAAATCGCGGCCCGGCGCGAGGCGCTCGATGAGGCGCTGCGCTCGCTCGATGCGATGATCGAGAAGCGCGAGCTTTCCGACGACGTGGTGAGCCTGCTCCGCGCGCGGCACGAAATCCGCGCCAGCCAGTTGCCGGAGACGCTCGATCCCGAAACCCACGACGTCTCGGCGGCGGGCACCGAGCTGACGCGCGAATTGATCGCAGCCGAGCGCAAATTCATCCACATGATGTTGCGCGACGGCAGGATCACCGACGAGACCCGACGGCATATCGAGCGCGATCTCGATCTGGAAGAAGCAAGCCTCGCCAACCGCGAATACCGCGAAATACCGCTGTGACAACGCTCGCCGGGCGTCACACTGCCTGCTTTTCCAGAGGCGTCTCGGGGCGCGGCTCGCCGATCTCGGCAAAGCCGGCCCGCATTATTTCTTCCCGCTTGTGACGCATATGGGTACGCAAGATGTGCGACAGGCCGACGCCGTCGCGACGCCGCAGCGCATTCAGGATCGCTTCATGCTCCTGCACGGCGAGCGCCCAGCGCGGCGGCGTCATCGGGGTGAAATAGCGTGCGCGCCGGATCCGTGCCGTGACGGACTCGTAGAGGCTGGACAATGCGGGATTTCCCGCAGCAGTTACGATCGCCTCATGGATGGTGCGGTTGCAGCGGTAGTACTGAATGAGATCACCGGCGCGGTAATGCTCGACCATTGCCGCATTTGCGCTGGCGATTTCATCGACCTCGGCATCGCTGATGCGCTCGCAGGCGAGTTCGCCGGCGAGCGCTTCGAGACCCTGGCAGACTTCGAATAGATCGCGGACGTCCTTTTCCGTCAGCCGTGCCGCACGCGAGCCGCGGTTGGGCAGAAGCTGCACCAGCCCTTCGGCGGCCAGCACTTTCAGTGCCTCGCGCAGCGGCGTGCGCGAGATCTTGAGTTGTTCGCAAAGCTCCCGTTCGGGAATGCGAGCCCCGGGCGTGATCTCGCCCTCCAGCAGCATCATCCGAACCCGGGCCACCACCTCTTCGTGCAGGACAATCATCTTTTGCATTCAAAAATAGCGATCTTTGACCGTTAGACTATCGTACCGGCTTGCAATTGTCACTTTTTGCATTCAAAAATAGGAAAAACAAGGCGGCCTCAAGCGGCCCGCGTAGGGAGTGAACGCATGTCGATGCGCGAGGGCGAAGCGCGCCCAAAATCCGCTATTGGCCCGCTTGCCGGCCTCAAGGTCGTCGACCTCACCCATGTGATGGCGGGCCCCACTTGCACGCTGATGCTCGCGGATATGGGCGCCGACGTCATCAAGATCGAGAAATGGCCAAACGGCGACGACACGCGGCATTCGGTGCCGCCGAAGATCGGCGACGAGGCTGCTTCGTTCCTGATGATGAACCGCAACAAGCGCGGCATCGTGCTCGATCTGAAGACCGCGGGCGGCAAGGAAGTGCTGCGCCGGCTGATCGCCAATGCCGACGTGCTGGTCGAGAATTTCGCCCCCGGCGCGATGGAGCGCCTCGGCTTCGGCTATGAGGAGCTGCACCGCGAATTTCCGGCGCTGATCTATTGCTCGCTGTCGGGCTTCGGCCGCACCGGACCCTACAAGCATCGCCGCGGCTTCGACCTGGTGGCGCAGGCGATGAGCGGGATCATGAGTTTCACGGGCGAGCGTCCGGACGGACCGCCGGTGAAATGCGGTCCGCCTTTGTCCGACATCACCGCCGGCATCCTCGCCTGCATGGGCGTCCTTGCCGCCTACACGCACCGGCTCAAGACCGGCGAAGGGCAATGGGTCGAGACCTCGCTTTATGAAGCGGCACTGGTTCAGACCTATTGGCAATCGACCATCGCGCTGGCGAGCCACGTCGCGCCCCGCGCGATGGGCTCGGCACATCCGCTCAACGCGCCCTATCAGGCTTTCGAAGCCTCCGACGGCTGGCTCGTGGTCGGCGGCGCCAACAAGAAGCACTGGCTGTTGATGCTGGAAGCGCTCGGCGCCACCGAGCTCGCCTCCGATCCACGCTTCGTCAACGGCTCCGACCGCATGGCGCATCTCAAGGAACTCGAAGAGGTGCTGAGCGCACATTTCCGCAAGCGCCCGCGCGACCACTGGCTCGCCGCCTTGGACGAGAAGGGCGTGCCCTGCGGCCCCGTTCACGACATGCTGGACGCGCTGGAGGATCCGCAGACATTGGCGCGCGAGATGGTGGTCGAGGTCGAGCACTCGACGCTCGGGCCGGTGAAAACGATTGGATTGCCGGTGAAGTTCTCGCAGACGCCCGGCAAGGTCCGCAGCGGCGCGCCCGTCTATGGCGAGCATACGCGCGAGGTGCTGCGGCAGCATGGCTTTGACGACCAAGAGATCGATGCGCTGGTGAAGGAAAAGGCGGTATTCGCCGCAGAGGCAGCCGCGAAAGCGGGGCAGCAGCTCGCCTGATCGCACATCGAGAAAAACGAACGAAACAAGCCGGAGGAAACCATGAATCCCGATCCAAAAATCCTGCTGTCGGTCGCCGCGCTCGCCATTGTCGGCGCGGTGCCGGCTGAGGCTGCCTGGCAACCGCAGAAGCCGATCGAGTTCGTCGCCACTGCAGGTCCGGGCGGCGGCACCGACAATCTCGCGCGCGCCGTCCAGAACATCGTCACCAAATACAAGATGACCGACCAGCCGGTGGTGGTCGTCAACAAGGGCGGCGGCAGCGGCGCGGAAGGCTATGTCTACGGCAAGGCCTCGGCCGGCGATCCTTACAAGGTGATCTTCGGTACCTCGAACGCCTGGCAGCAGCCGCTCGTCTCCAAGGTCGCCTTCAATTACACCGACCTCACGCCGATCGCGGCAATGGCACAGGACGAATTCCTGCTCTGGGTGAAGCAGGACTCGCCCTACAAGACCGCGGGCGACTATCTGAAGGCCGCAGCCTCCGGCAACTTCAAGATGGGCGGCGCACAATCGAAAGACACCGACGAGGTGCTGACGCGCATGATCGAGAAGATCGGGCACGTCAAGCTGACCTACATCCCCTTCAAGAGCGGCGCTGAAGCCGCGGTACAGCTCGCCGGCGGGCACATCGATTCCCACGTCAACAATCCGAGCGAGAGCCTCGGCCAGTGGCGCGGCAGCACGCAGCGGCCGCTCTGCGTCTTCAGCCCGAAGCGGCTGCCCGCGGGACCGAAGATCACGGCCACCGAAGGCTGGAGCGATGTTCCCACCTGTGTCGAGCAGGGGCTCGACATCGCGCAATATGAACAGCCGCGGACGGTGTGGCTGCCGGGCAAGGTCAGCGCCGACGAGACGGCATTCTATGTCGACCTCATGAAGAATGTGCAGGCGACGCCGGAATGGAAGGACTACATCGAGAAGACATCGCAGGTCAGTACCTTCCTGACCGGCGCCGACTTCGACAACTTCATCAAGCACGATCTCGAGCATGTGAAGCAGGTTGCGGCCGAGCAGGGCTGGCTGGTCAAGTAGGCGGACGGAGGCAAGACGACGATGATCTCGCGCCGCGCGCTGGAAATCCTGACGGCTCTCCTCACGGGGGCTTTCGGTCTCGCGGTGTCGATCTCGAGCCTCGACAACGGCATCGGCTGGTCCTCGGACGGCGTCGATGCCGGCACGTTTCCGTTCATTGTCGGCATGATCATCGTCGTCGGCAGTCTCTACAATCTCGTGCGCGGCGCATTCGCCGGCTCGTCGATCATCGTCTCGGGCTCCAGCTTGCGGAAAGGCGCGGCATTGTTCCTGCCGGCCGCCGCCTTTGTCGGCTTCATCCCCTGGATCGGCTTCTATCTCGCCTCGGCCGGCTACATGTTCGGCGTGCTGGCGTTGCCGAAACATCTCACGCTATCTCGTTCGCTCCTGATCGCGGTCGCCACACCGATCTTCCTCTACGTGGTGTTCGAGCGGCTGTTCCAGGTGACCCTGCCGCATGGCGCGCTCGCCGCCGCATTCGGCTACTGACGGAGCGCGCGCATGGAAAATCTGCAATCCCTGCTGCACGGCTTCACCATCGCCGTCACCGGGCCGCACCTGTTGCTGATGGTGATCGGCGTGCTGCTCGGCATCCTCGTCGGCGTGCTGCCCGGCCTCGGCGCACCCAACGGCGTATCGCTGCTGTTGCCGCTGACCTTCGGCATGCAGCCGGTCTCGGCGATCATTCTGCTGTCGAGCATGTATTGGGGCGCGCTGTTCGGCGGCTCGGTGACCTCGATCCTGTTCAACATACCCGGCGAGCCCTCTTCGGTCGCGACGACCTTCGACGGCTATCCGATGGCCCGCAACGGACGGCCGACCACCGCACTCGCCACCGCCTTCGGCTCGGCGGCCTTCGGTGCACTGGTCGGCGTGGCGCTGATCACCTTCCTCGCCTCCTGGGTGGCGCAGGTGGCGCTCGAGTTCGGTCCGGCGGAATATTTCGCGGTGTATTTCCTCGCCTTCGCGAGCTTCATCGGCATGGGCGGCGGGCCGCCCATGAAGACGGTGGTCTCGATGGCGATCGGCTTTGCCATCGCCACGATCGGCATCGACACGGTGTCGGGAAGCGTGCGGCTCACCATGGGCATCGACGAGCTGGTCAAGGGCGTGAGCTTCGTGGTCGCCGTCATGGGCCTGTTCGGCATCGGCGAGCTTCTGATCGCGGTCGAGGAGGAATTTCACGCCCGCGCCGTCTCCTCCCGCATCGAATGGCGCGAAGTTTTCCGCGCCCTTGCCAACCTGCCGCGCCATTGGCTGGCGCTGCTGCGAAGCGCAGCGATCGGCTGCTGGATGGGCATCACGCCGGGCGGCCCGACCGCGGCTTCCTTCATGAGCTACGGCATCGCCAAGCGATTCTCCCGTCAAGGACAACGGTTCGGCACCGGCGAGGTCGAGGGCGTGATCGCGCCGGAGACCGCCGACCACGCCGCCGGCACCAGCGCCCTGCTGCCGATGCTCTCGCTCGGCATTCCCGGCTCCGCCACCGCCGCCGTCATGATGGGCGGGCTGATGATCTGGGGCCTCAATCCCGGACCGATGCTGTTCATCGACCAGAAGGATTTCGTCTGGGGCCTGATCGCCTCGATGTATGTCGGCAACATCGTCGCCGTCAGCCTCGTGCTGCTGACCGTGCCGGTGTTCGCGGCCTTGATGCGCATTCCCTTTGTCATCATCGCGCCGCTGATCGTGATCGTCTGCGCGGTCGGCGCCTATTCGGTATCGAATTCCTATCTCGATGTCGTCATGATGCTTGGCTTCGGCGTGATCGGCTATCTCTTCAAGAAATTGTCCTATCCGCTCGCGCCGCTCGTGCTCGCGACCGTCATTGGCGACAAGGCCGAGGATGCGTTCCGGCAGGCGATGCTGATGTCGAAGGGCTCGCTTAACATTTTCTTCGCCAATGACCTCGTGACGGGCCTCGTCATCGGCGGCTTCGCGCTGCTGCTGCTTCCGCTTTTTCTCCAGATCATCCGGACGCTACGCGGTTCCCCGCAGGGCAATTCGAAGGAGATACCCATCACATGAAGGCCGATGCACGTCGCAAGCCGGTCATCGCGTTGGCCATGGGCGATCCCGCCGGGATCAGCCCGGAGCTCACCGCGAAGCTCGCGGCCCTCGACGAGATCAGGGGCAAGGCGCACCTGATCGTGATCGGGGACCGCCGCGTATTTGATGCCGGCGCCACCGTGGCCGGCATCAGGGCCGAGTTGAAGACCGTCGGACCGGACACCAACCTGACCGCCCATAGCGACGAGCACCTGTTCATCGATCTCGGTCATCTCGATCCGGCGTCGGTCGAGCGAGGGGTCGCCGCCAAATCGGGCGGCGCGTTCGCGCTTGAAAACTATCGCCGCGCCCTGCTGCTCGCGCGCGACGGCGTTGCCGATGCGGTGTGCTTCACGCCCTTCAACAAGAAGGCGATGCGCCTTGCGCGCGACGGCTATGACGACGAGATCGCCTTCTCGGCGGAAGTGGTCGGCCTTGAAGCGCCGGCCAGCGAGTTCAACGTGCTCGGCAGGCTCTGGAACGCACGCGTCACCTCGCATATTCCGCTCAGGGACGTGTCCTCGAAGCTGACGGTGGAACGCATCCACCGTGCGCTCAAGCTGACCGACGCCTGCATGCGCCGCGCCGGTTTCATCGAGCCGCGTATTGCGGTCGCGGCGCTCAACCCGCATGCCGGCGACGGCGGCAATTTCGGCCGCGAGGAAATCGACGTCATCGAGCCTGCGGTCGCGGCCGGCCAACATGAGGGCATCGCCGCCGAAGGCCCGTTTCCCGCCGACACCGTGTTCCTGCGCACCAAGGACGGCGGCTTCGACGCGGTGCTGACGATGTATCATGACCAGGGCCAGATCGCGATGAAGCTGATGGGCTTCGATCGCGGCGTGACCTTGCTCGGCGGCTTTCCGTTTCCGATCTGCACGCCGGCGCATGGCACGGCGTATGACATCGCAGGGAAAGGCATCGCCTCGGTTGGCGCGAGCCAGGCAGCCCTGCTGCTCGCAGCCGAGATGGCGATGGCGCAGCAAAAGGCTCAGTGATCCGCCTTCGCCTCTGCGTCCGGAGGAGTGTGCGCCGGCGGCGGTTCAGGCGGCAGGCCGCAAAACTGCCGCACGGCCGCCGTCACCGCGTTGACGGTCAGGTCCTGCCGCTCGGGCGAGGCCATCTGCAATTCCTCGTCGCGGTTGATGATGGAGCCGGCCTCCAGCAGCACGGCCGGCATGTGCGTCCGCTGCAGCACGATCAGGTGATCGTAGCGATAGATGCCGGCATCCCGGTCGAGCAGGTCATGCCGGTACTTGCCCATGATCGGCAGCGTATATTGATCGGCAAACTTGATGCCTTGCGCGCGCATTTGCGTGCCGATCAGCCTGGCAAAGCGCATGCTGGTCTCGAAGTCCGCATTTTCCTTGGAGACGAACAGGCCATAGCCGGAGAAGCGATCGCTGAAATGGCTCTTCTTGCCCTCGAACTCCCAGTCCTCCATCATCTTGTCCGGCACGGAATCATGATGGATCGAGAGGAACAGGTCGGCGTGCCAGTTATTGGCGGACGCGACGCGCGTGAACAGGCTGGGCCTCGCCTTGCCTTCGGTCACCAGCAATCTCGTCGTGGCGAAGCCGTCCGACTTCAATTTGTCGACCAGACGCTGCGCCAAGTGCAGGTTGAACTGATATTCCGGGACGTTGCGGGCGCTCATCGCGCCGTCCGACTGGACCGTGTGACCGACATCCACGATCAGGCGGAATTTCGCCGGGTCGCATTTGGTCTCGGCGTGCTTTGAAGGCGCCGGCTTGTCGGCGACATCCGGCTTCGTCTCGCGCTCGTACGCGACGGCATGCCTTGGAGCCGCGTGTTTCGGCACGGCGGCATGTTTCTGCACGGCAGCATGTCTCGGCGCCGGCTTGCTCGCTTTCGACGAGCCCTTGAACAGGTCCGACAAAAAGCCGGCGCTGCTGACGTCGATCGGCAGGAGCAACAGCGCGACCATCGCGGCGATCATCGTGCAGCCAAGCGGCCAAACACGAGGGCATCTGCCTGATGTGCCGCGGACCGCCAAGCCGCCCCCTACTCCGCTGCCGCAATTCGCGGCCGTCCGACAAATCCCGTGGCATCGCCAAAGCGCTCGACCATCACAGCGGTGAGGTCTTTCGCCTTGTTGGTGACGCAGGCGCCGGAGCGCACGGCATAACGGTCTTGATGCTCGACATGCGGCGGCGCGATGCCCTGCTGCAACGCGCGTGCCGAATCCAGCATCAGCTTGCGGAAATGCATGATGCCGAGATCGGTCGGACCGAGGTGCTCGCGGCTACGGTCGGCGATCGGTCCCTGGCTGTCCTGCACCGCGGCGTCCTGCTCGGACACGCCCTTGATGCCGGTATAGCTCCTCGTCTTCTGCAGCTTGCGATCGATCAGATAGTCGTTGCCCTTGTGGCGTAGCGGCACGTAGTTCTCGTCGACCTCGGCGATCACGCCGTTACCCTTGTCATAGGCCTCGCGCTCGGCATCGGTGAGCGGCCGCTCCGGATTCCAGACATAGGTATAGATCCAGCAATTGGTGTCGGTGACGGGCACGAAGCTCTGGCCAAAGATGTTCTCGCCCGGCATCGGGCTCGGGGCATAGGAGTGGAACGGCATCAAAAATTGCGCGATGCGCCAGTAGATGTTGTCCGAGCCGGTCAGCCGCCCGCCGGCGATGGTGAGCCCGGCTTCATGCGGATTGATCTTGATCACGGGCCGCGGGTCCTCCGCGATCCAGCGCATGTGGTCGACATTCATCCGCGTGATCGGATTCACGAAGTGCTTCTTGATGTCGAGGATCTCGTTCTCCTCCTTGTCGAAGGACAGATGCGCGAAGGTGAAATGCGCGGTGTCGATCGAGCCTTCCATGCACTGCACCCAGTTGCAGTCCTGCCATTTCTTGGAAACGTAGCGATGCGAGGGCGGCACCAAGGCCATTTCGAGATCGGGCAGTTCCGGCATCGTCTCCTGCGGGCCCATATAGGCCCAGATGATCTCGCCCCATTCTCGCACCGGATAGGATTTAATGCGGATCTTGTCCTTGGCGTTGAGGTCGGGATAGGAGGTCGGCATGTCGACGCAGCGCCCGTCGGTGTCGAACTTCCAGCCGTGATAGACGCAGCGAATGCCGCATTCCTCGTTGCGGCCGAGCCAGAGATTGGCGCCGCGATGCGGGCAGTATTGATCGATCACGCCGACCACGCCGCGGGAATCACGGAAGGCGAGCATTCCCTCGCCCATGACGACGATCTTCTTCGGCTCGCCGTCGGCTTCCGGCAGTTCCTCCGACAGCAGCACCGGGATCCAGAACCGCCGCAACAACTCGCCCATCGGAGTTCCCGCTCCGCTTTCGGTCAGGAATTTGTTGTCCTCGGCGCGCAGCATGGCGGACTCCCGCTCTGTTTGATTATGAACAAGCTTCGCGCAGGCCGTGCATGGCGTCAACGCGGAAGGTGGGTGAATTGACAGCCGTAAGATTGCGGGGTGGGCAAAGCGAAGCGCACTCGGTCATCAATTTGCACTCGGTGTCATCGCCCGGCTCCGACCGGGCGATCCGGTATTCCAGAGACATTAGAGTTCAACCGAGAAGCCTCTGGAATGTGGGATGCTGGATGCCCCTCGTTTGGGGCTTGCGGCAGCATCAAATCCGAAACGATGATTTTCACTCTTTGCTGTTTCGCCGATCCCGCCGTCGACCGCATCATGATCGCACAGACGAGGAGCCGTGCGATGAACCAGAATGCCGGCAAAGCCAGTGTGCCGCCCTCCGTGGGCGCGGACGTGGGTCAAATCGAAACGCTGCTTATCCGCAACCTGCCGGAAGTTTTCGGCGAGGGCGATCCGGTTCGCCGAAGGGCGGCGATTGAAGAGCTGTACGCCGAAGACTGCATCCTCTACGCACCGCCCGGCATCTTTGTCGGTCACGGCGCGCTCGACAAGTTCGCCGGCGATCTCAGAGCGACGCATCCCCACTACGTCTATACGCCACACGGCGCGCCGCAGGTTCTGCATAATTCAGGACGCCTTTCGTGGGGCTCGGGACCGAAAGGTGAGGCCCCCGCCTATACCGGTGTGGACTTCATCATTGCGCGGGACGGCAAGATCGCGGCTCTTTATGTTTACCTCGACCTGCCGCCGACGTGAGCCGCCGTCCAATTCAGCAGACGATGCGCTATGCCGCTAATGCTCGGCGGCAGAGGCGAGCACTGGTGCGCAGCACACAGAAAATGTCGCCAGCCGAAGCGCCGCCTGAGCCAACGGGTCGCGCGAATGCGCGCGCCCGATGATAAACTCCCCGGTACACGGGAATTAGGACGGCCCGGATGTCAGTTCGCGTGGCGCTGACGGATATGTGATCGGGCCGTTCGGCAGACCTTTGCCCATGCAATCGCTGCACTTTTCCGGACTTGCGTGTCTGCACTCCAGGATTTTGCGCTACGCGGCGGAATAGGACGCGCCACGGCACGTCACACCCTCGACGCAACCAAACCACGGAGTTCGGAAATGTACCGGCTGCTATTTCGCGGAGTCGCCGCGGCGTTCTTTGTGACATGTCTGCCCCTTGTCGTCCCGCAAGAAGCGCATTCCGCCGCGCTTCGGCCGGCGGCCGTCGCCGTCATCGCGCAGGGCCATCTCAATGCGTGGTGTCTGCAAAGCGACACTGCCGGCGTTGCTGATTGTTCGTTCAGCAATCGCAGCCAATGCGAGGCGACTGCGGCGGGAGGTCTCGGCGAATGTGTTCCCATGATGGCAGGCATGCGCGAGCGGGATTGATCGGAGGGCGCGCACCGCCCTCAACGCACGCACGAAGAGGTCAAACATGTACCAGACATCAAGACGCGGGGTCCTGACCATCCTCCCAGGCAAGCTCAGCAGTTGCGGTCTCGGCGCTGCCATCCTCGCAGCGCGTCTTCTGATCGCATTCGCCCTTCCGTCGCATCTGTTCGCGCAGGAAGCCCGTCCCGCCGCACAGCCGGCAGCGGCCGCGACCAGCGAGGCCGCGTTCCTGAAAGAGAACGATGACGCCATGACCAAAATGATGAACGACATGGCGATCAAGCCGAGCGGCGATATCGACCGCGACTTCGTCGCCATGATGAACCCTCATCATCAAGGCGCGATCGACATGGCGGTCATCGAGCTCCGCTACGGCAAGAACGAGCAACTGCGGCGCATCGCGCAGGAGATTATCGTCGACCAGATGCAGGAAATCGCGGCCATGAAGCTCGCGATCGGCGAGCCGGCGACGGATACCGCGCCCGCTCCGACGCAACAGCAGCCGGCTTCGACGCCGCAGCAGCATCACCACCCCGGCATGCAGATGGACATCTCACCAGGAATGAAACATCAGGAGCAAAAACCATGACGATCTGGAAGAGCACTCTCCTCGCGGGGACGATCCTTGCGACCTGTAACAGCGCATGGGCGGGACAGGCGCCCGGCGCACTGTCCGCTCCCGACGTTCCGATCAGCCACCACGACCGCGTTTACGCCGCCGAGCAATTCTCGAACACGCTCTCGGTGACGGATCCGGCCGACAACAAGCTGCTCGGCGTCATCAAGCTCGGCGATCCGCAGCCCGCCAATTTGAGCCCGCTCTACAAGGGTCAGGTTCTCGTCCATGGCCTCGGCTATTCGCCCGACCATCGGACGCTCGCGGTGGTTTCGATCGGATCGAACTCCGTGACCTTCATCGACACCGCGACCAACGCCGTGAAGCATGTCACCTATGTCGGCCGCTCGCCGCATGAGGCGTTCTTTACGCCCGACGGCCGGGAGGTCTGGGTCACCGTGCGCGGCGAGAACTACATCTCGGTGATCGACGGCAAGACATTCGCGGAAAAGACCCGCATCATCACGCCGAGCGGGCCCGGGATGCAGATATTCTCGCCCGACGGCAAATACGGCTACATCTGCTCGTCCTTCAACCCCGAGACCGACGTCGTTTCCGTTGCCGATCACAAGATCATCGCCAAGGTCAAGCAGGAGAGCCCGTTCTGCCCCAACATCGCGGCAACGCCGGACGGCAAGCAGGTGTGGTTCACGCTCAAGGACATCGGCAAGACGCAGGTGTTCGATGCAAAGCCGCCGTTCAACCTGATCAAGACCATCGACACCGGTCCGATCACCAACCACGTCAATTTTGCCCATACCGCGAAAGGCACGTTTGCCTACGTCACCATCGGCGGGCTGAACCAGATCAAGGTGTTCCGCACCGACGACTTCTCGCAAGTCGCGACCATTCCGGTCGGCAATCTTCCGCACGGCGTGTGGCCGTCGGGCGACGGCACACGGATCTATGTCGGGCTCGAAAATGACGACGCCCTCGCCGCGATCGATACCGCGACCAACACGGTGATCGCCAACATCCCGATCGGACAAGCGCCTCAGGCCATCGCCTATGTCCCGAACGCCGCTCCTGATCCGGACGATCACCAGAACCTGCAAGCCCTCGGTGTGGCAGGCCAGGCCGCGCACCTCACGCTCGGGCCGAAGGGCGGAGCAAAGGACGGGCAGGCGCCGACCAGCGTCACGCTGTTCGATCAGGGCCTGATCCAGGTCCTGCAAGCGTCGGTGAGTGGTTTGCAACCGAAGCAAAAATACGTGCTTGCGCTGGCCGGTCACGCCGACGGCAGCGGTTCCCTGGAGCCACTGGCCGCCTTCATGACCAATCCGGCGGGATCAGCGATCGTCAACGCGGTGGGTCCGATCCGGCAAATTGTCAGCGGTCCCGCAAGCGGAGAGCGGCGCTATCTGGTCATTGCCCCCGGCGATGCGGCCAAGCCCGAACAGCCGGTTCAGGTGCAGATCCAGTGATGGTAGAGTGAAGGAAGCTTCGGGCGGAGCGCGCGATGAAGGACATGCTGCTGCAGGTCGAACCGCTGATACCCGCGCTCCGCCGCTATGCTCGCGCACTGGTGCGCAATCGGGCCGCCGCAGACGATCTGGTGCAGGATTGCCTGGAGCGGGCGGTCAGCCGGTGGCAACAGCGAAGCGACGGCAGCGTCCGCGCCTGGCTGTTCGCCATCCTTCATAACCTCGCGGTCGATCAGTTTCGCAAACTTGCCTCGCGCGGCAGGCATGTGACAATCGATGAGACCAGCGAGGGACATTTCGGCGAGGCCGCTTCCCAGGAACACCGGCTGATGTATCAGGACGTTCTGAACAAGCTCGCAAAGCTGCCGGAGGAGCAGCGGAGCGTGTTGCTGCTGGTTGCGGTCGAGGATCTTTCCTACGCGGACGCCGCGAAGGTGCTGGGCGTCCCCGTCGGAACGGTGATGTCGCGTCTTTCGCGGGCGCGCGAAAGATTGCAGCAGGAGGTCGAGGGTGTCACGGAGGCCCCAGGAAACGTCGTGCCGCTGCGGAGTGTGAAATGAACCATCGACCGATCACGGAAGATGATCTCCACGCCTATGTCGATCATACGCTCGAGCCGGAGCGGCGGACAGAGGTCGCCACCTATCTCGACGAGCATCCCGACGTCGCCAGGCGCGTCGGTGCCTTCGCGGATCAGCGAGAGCTGCTCCGCGCAGCGCTGGCGCCGATCGCCGACGAACCCTTGCCGCCGGAGCTCAATCTGTCGCGCATCATCGAACAGCGCGCGCGGCGACCTTCGCTACTCCGATGGGCGATCGCGGCGATGCTGTTCCTGAGCATCGGCGGTATCGGCGGCTGGACCATGCGCGGCGCGCTGCAGACATCGCCCGAAGGATTGGTTGCGCTCGCCCAGGAGGCCACCGCTTCGTACAATGTCTACGCACCGGATCACGTCCGGCCCGTGGAGGTTCGCGCCTCCGACAGCGCCGAGCTCGTGCAATGGGTGTCGGACCGGCTGCATCGTCCCGTGAAAGTGCCGGACCTGGCCGCGTCAGGCTACCGGCTGATGGGAGGACGCCTCGTTGCCACCCAGCACGGTCCCGCGGCGATGTTCATGTATGACGATGACCACGGCAGCCGGCTGGTGGTGCTGACGCGCCCGATGGCCAGCTTCGACCAGAACGCGCCAATGACGCCGCAATCGCAGGGCGATGTCGGGGGCTTCGCCTGGGCCGATGACGGCGTGGGCTACAGCCTGGTCGGCCGCGCGGCTCCAGACTCCTTGAAGCCAATCGCCAACGAGGTGCGAAAGCAGGCTCGTTCGATTTGACAATGAGGAAATTCGCAAGGTGCAGGCTTTTCTAACCACATATTGGGAGAACAACATGATTGATCAGCGCACCGCGCCGTGAGCGGCGCTATTGCTGCGTGTGAGCCTTGGCTCTCTCTTTATTGCACACCTCTATTGGAAATTCGCCATTCTTCCAGGTGGCCTGACGACGTGGTGGGGCAACTTTGAAAAAGCGGCTACTGGTCGATCACTCCCTGGTACGCCATTTCCGCGGAATTTTGTCGGCGCACTCTTGCTGACACCGGGCATTTGGACGCGCTGGGCAGCGCTCTATACTCTGCCGCCCATCGCGGGGGCCGCTCACTTCTGGGCTACTCGCAAGGGCTTCTTCTTTACCGGAGCTGGATCGGAGTTGCCGATAATTTGGTCGGTGATGCTTGTTGTCCAGGCCCTGTTAGGCGACGGCTTTACGCTGCAATTCCTTCGCTCCGCATGCGAACCGAGCTGAAGCTCGCCTGATCGCGTCGCGTTTATCAGCCTGCGGATACGCCCGCCTTGGCCCGGCTTATTCCGAGCGTCACAATGCGATGCAGCAGGTCGGGGTAATCCAGCTTGTCATGCCGGGCTGCTGTCGCGAACTCCTGGCTCTTGGCGATTTCGGGATTGGGATTGGCTTCAATGAAATATGGCGTGCCGTCGGCGGCGAGGCGGAAGTCGATGCGCGCGTAGCCATCGAGCCCCAGCGTTCGGTAGATCCGTTTCGCCGTTGCCTGGATACGGGCGGATAGCTCCGGCGCAAGGTCCTTGGCCGGACCATCCACAATTCCGACGCGCTCCTGATAATCGGGGTCGTGCTTGACCTTCTCGGTGGCGATGTGGCGCGCACCGCCCATGGTGCCGAATTTCAATTCCCAAACCGGCAGGACCCGCAGCCGATTATTGCCGAGCACGCCGACATAGAGCTCACGTCCCTCGATATATTGCTCGGCGATGGCGGCGGTTCCGACCTGCTCGTGGATGAAGGCGACGCGCTCCGCGAGCTTCTCGTCGGTATCGACGACGGAAGCCTGCGAGATACCCCTCGATCCATCCTCGCTCAGGCTCTTGACGATCAGCGGCAGCGCAAGACGCGCCGGCCGCTTTACCTTGCGGTGCATCGGGAACACGGCGAAGGCCGGCACCGCGATCCGGCGATAATGCACCAGCGTCTTGGACAGATCCTTGCCGCGCGCCAGGATCAGGCCGCGCGGGTTGCACCCGGTATAGGGGATCCGCATCAGCTCGAGATAGCTCGGGATGTGCTGGTCATAGACCGGCTCATGGTGAAATTGCTCGAGCAGGTTGAAGACCACGTGCGGCTTGAAACCTTCGATCTCATCGCGCACCGGCTTGATTTCCTCCTGCACGCCGAGCGGACGGACTTCATGTCCGGCCGCGCGCAGGGTGCTCACGACGTCGTATTCCGTCTTCCATTCGTTGATTTCCCGCGCGGTGTAACCGTCGGCTGAGTCCGGGGGCACGAAGTCCGGATGCATGAGTACCAGGATGCGTAGGCGTCTCATAGCGCGATCCATTTGCGCCGCGACGGACCGAACAGCGCGTGCATGGTCTTGGCGGTCAACAGGACTGTGAAGTCGGTCACCAGCTTCCGCTCCGAGCCGACAGCACGCAGATCGAGCTCGCGGCAGCGGGAGATCATATCGTCAAGCACGGCATCAAGTGTTAATTGGTTCTCGCCGGTCCAACGCGCAACCAGTTGCCTGATCTGGGCGCGGTGCCGCCTGATGAAGGACGCCGCCGGTTGCCCCCGGCGATGCCGTGGATCGGCGGAAAACAGCCGGGAGAGGTCGCGGTCGTAGGTCTTCGGCGGCGTGAAGGCGTAGAACGCCTGCTTTTTCTGGTAGTGGTCGCCAAGCGTCTGGCTCAGCTCATGCAGCGGATCGACCCGCTCGCGCGTCGAGATGAGCGGGCGTTTGCCGGCGATCTCGCCCATCAGCTCGTCGACATATTCGAGCTTCTTCAGCGCCGGCCAACCGGCATAGCGCGTCCGCCAGTTCGAACGCGGCCGCAGCCATACCGCGAAGGTTTCGGCGAAATCCTCGTCCGGATGGCTCTGCGCGTACCAGAGCCGAAGATGCTGGACATAACGCCGGCTGGCCGGATTCGGCCGGTAGTAGCGCGGGTAGTGTTTCGAGGACGGGCCGAACAGCTGCTGCCAGCACCGGCGGCGTTGAAACTGGTAGGCGTGCTGCATCGCATGGCCCGCCTCATGACGGAGAATGGCCATGCACTCGGACCAGGTGCCGCCCTCGACGTCGAGCATCATCTTCTTCTCGAGCTTCATCAGGCGCGGATGGGTGAGATAGAAGGGAATGGCGATGCCGGGCACATTTCCCGGACTGAACCACTCGCTCGATATCCATGTGTGTGGCCGCAGCCGGATACCCCGCTCCTCGAGCTCTTCATGCAGAGTGCTGACACAATCCTCGAGCCAGGTGCTGTCGACCGTAACCCTGAGACTACTGAGACGTTGCTTGAGCAACTGCTCATCCGACAGCTTTTCCCAGGCATATTTCCGGCGAGGCATCGGCATCCAAAGGTCATAACAACTCGAAAGCCGAATGGTGTCATAGGATGCCGCCGGCAACAACCGCCGAAACGTCGGGCAGAGAGCGGGAGCAGGGCCCCGCGCCACCGTTCGTTGCGATCAGGCGTACCTGGTCGGATTCTCGGCGATGCCGAGCCGGGAGTAATCCATGTGGATGCTCTGCGGCAGGTGGGCCACCTGCTGGTCGCCGCCGCTGACGGCTTCGAGCTCCTCCAACAAAAGCTCGCCGTCCGGTTTGATCGCGTTCACATCGTCCTTGGTCATCATGCGCTCCTTTAGCGTTGGGCAGCGGCCAGGCGGGTTTGACGCCGGCCCGGCCGCCTGCATTGGATGCACGGAGCGGTCGGCGCGTTTGTGACGCAGATCACGTCACGCTGCGAAGCCTGTCGGGTTTGCGCTCGCCGGAAGGTTGATGAACGGCCGGGACCGGGCGGTGGCGCTTCCGCCAGCGTAAACGGGCAATTAATCGGCTCCGACTAGGATGCGCGCATCTTCCCGACCAGCGCAATCGGCCCGAAATTTTCATGAAAATCGCGACCCTCCTCACCGCCGCCATCGTCTCGCTCGCCACCGTGGGCGGAGGCCTCGCCGCCTATGTCTCGGTCACCAAATACCAGACCATGGACAGGGTCGAGGTGGCGCAGAAGCGGCTCGAGATCGTCCGCTCCCTTGGCGACATCCCGGCCCACATGAACCCCGAGCGCGGCTTTGCCACCAACATCCTGTTCGGCTCCGGCACACCCAGCCCGAAACAGACGGAGGCACTCGACAGGCTGCGCGCGCTGACCGACGGCGCCATGGCGAAGGTCAATCAGGTGCGCGCGACGCTGCCCGGCCCGCTCGACGACGGCGCGGCCGTAGCGGGCGCGATCGACGCCATGAAAGCCAAGTTCTCCAGCCTGCGTGAGGCCATCGAGAAGGGGTTCACCGTGCCGGCCGATAGCCGCAGGGCCACCGGCACGAAAATCGTTGCCGACAACGCCGCCCTCAATGCCGACATTACCGTGCTGCTCGATGAGCAGGTCCGCCGGCTTTCCGCGCTCGACGGCGCGGCCTACCGGCAGGCCAGCTACGCCAATGTCGCCATGACGCTGCGCGACATCGGCGGCCTCAACGCCAGCATGCACAAGAGCCTGGTGGCGGCCAAGCGCGCGGCCACGGACGCGGAAAAGGCGGAGCTCGGCCGCTCCAACGGCCGCACCGAGCAGCTCCTGCTGACGCTACAGGAGCTTCACAAAAATCCGGCGACGCCCTCCAACGTCAGTGCGGCGCTGGGCAAGCTGCAGTCGGATTATGTCGAGCGCTTCGGGGGCGAGCTGAAGCTCGCGCGCGAAGGCGCCATCAGCGGCAAATATGAGCACGACGTCGACACCTTCTATGCGGAGTCGCAGATCGGCCTCGCTTCCATCATCGCGGTGCGCGACGCCTTCTATGACAATGCCGCACAGGGCCTGGACGCCGCCTACTCGTCGGCACGCTTCAGCTTCCTGGTGGCGCTCGCCGGCCTGATCGCGGTCGCCGCCGCGGGCTGTGGCATGATCGTGATGGTCTCGCGCCGGATTCTCAAGCCTATCGCCGCGCTGACCGGCCGCATGTCGCGGCTTGCCGCCGGTGAGGTCACCGAGGAAATCCCGGGCGCCGCGCGCGGCGACGAGATCGGCGCGATGGCCGCGGCGGTGCAGGTCTTCAAGGACAACAAGATCCGCGCCGACGCGCTCGCCGGCGAGAAGGAAGCGGAGAACGATGCCCGCATGCGCCGCGCCCATGCGCTCGACGATCTCACGCGCGCCTTCGAGGCCAAGGTCGGCGAGCTGGTCGGCGGCTTGTCGTCCGCGTCCTCGCTGATGGAGAAGACCGCGCAGTCGATGGCCGAGACGGCCGGCGCGACCAACCGCCAGGCCGCGGTGGTCGCCACCGCCTCCGAGCAGACCTCCGGCAACGTGCAGACGGTGGCGAGCGCGACGGAGGAATTGACCTCGTCGATCTCCGAGATCAGCCGCCAGGTCGCGCAATCGACCGAGATCGCCGCGCGCGCGGTCGACAATGCGCGCCGCACCGGCGATACCGCCCGTACGCTCGCCGAGGGCGCGCAGAAGATCGGCGACGTGGTGACGCTGATCCAGAGCATTGCCGAGCAGACCAATTTGCTCGCGCTCAATGCGACCATCGAGGCGGCGCGCGCCGGCGACGCCGGCCGCGGCTTTGCGGTGGTCGCCTCCGAGGTCAAGTCGCTGGCCGGCCAGACGGCGAAGGCCACCACCGAGATTTCCGAGCAGATCGCGGCGATCCAGGCGACCAGCGACGAGACCGTGGCGGCGATCCGGGGTGTGGTCGACGTCATCACCGAGATCGACCAGATCGGGACGGCGATTGCCGCCGCGATCGAGGAGCAGGGCTCGGCCACCAAGGAAATCTCGCGCAGCATCCAGGAAGCCGCGCGCGGCACCCAGGAGGTCAACTCCAATATCTCGGGCGTGCAGCGCGCCGCCGACGACACCGGCGACGCCTCGAGCCGCGTGCTCGGCGCCGCCGAGCAGCTCTCCTCGCAGTCGCGCGACCTCGCCGATCAGGTCAACCGCTTCCTCTCCGAAGTACGCGCGGCCTGACGCCCAGGCGCGAAAAAAGAGAAAAGGCCGGTGGGCGCTACGCCACCGGCCTTCTCTTGCCGCTGCCGGCTCACGAAGTCCGGTCCCGCTGCAATTCCAATATCGCAAGCCTGATGCCGGTATGGTTAACAAAGCCTTAACAAGCGGACGGTGAGCTGGGTCACATTCGTCCGGCCGTGGGACCGGGGAGGCCGCGAACTCGAGCCAACGGCTGTGGCGCGCAGCCGGCATGATATCCTGGCACACAACAAGGGAGGCTACCCATGAACAAGACCGTCGCCGGCGCAGCCGCTTCGGGTGCAGCACTGAGCACAGAAGCGGCCGCACGGAATTCGCAAGCGGGCTCCGCCCTCGATGCAAGCCTGCGCGGTGCCGTCGAACGCAAGGACGTGCCGGGCGTCGTCGCGCTGGTCACCGATCGCAAGCACGTGCTCTATCAGGGCGCGTTCGGCGTGGCGGATGTCGTTACCGGCCGCCCGCTCACCCCGGATGCGCTGTTCCGCATTGCCTCGATGACCAAGCCGATCGCGTCGGTGGCGTTGATGCAGCTGGTCGAGCAGGGCCGCATCGGCCTCGATGATGCGGCCGAAAAATATCTGCCGGAGCTCAAAGAGCTGAAGGTCATCGAATCCTTCGACGCGGCGAGCGGCGATTACCGCCTTCGTCTGCCGTCGCGGCGACCGACCGTCAGGCACTTCCTGACTCACACATCGGGACTGGCCTATACCTTCACCAGCGCGACCTGGCGCGATCT